>Ga0265338_10000170_pt1 | contig 120070 bp, 122 predicted proteins | sample 42126metaG_FD_193579 | JGI IMG/M metagenome (GOLD analysis project Ga0265338, IMG submission 193579) | Rhizosphere microbial communities from Carex aquatilis grown in University of Washington, Seatle, WA, United States - 4-21-26 metaG | ecosystem: Host-associated > Plants > Roots >...
GCGAACTCCAGCTGGGTATGACTCACGTAGCCTTGCTTTGCGTAGGGCGAGATGATGAGACACGGCACACGCATGCCCAGTCCGCGAAAGTCGGGCTGCGGCGGCGGCGCGTTGTCGAAAAAGCCGCCCCAATCGTCCCAGACGACGATGATGGCCGACGTGTTCCAATACGAGCTTTCACCGACGGCGTTGACCACCGAGGCGACCCATGAAGGGCCGGTATCCTTGTGTGCTCCAGGGTGGTCGGAGTCGTTGTGGCTCGGTGAAACCCAGTTGACGGAAGCGAGATCGCCGTTGGCGGCGTCGGTCAGGAAACGCGTCTGAGGAGCGATGATGTTGTTCCAGTCAGGACCGTAGCGCACGTACGACATCGCCTCGAACGGTTCCCAAAAACCAGCATTGAGCTGTTTCGAAGCGTAGTACTTCCACGACACGCCGGCGCTGTCGAGAGGATTGGCAATCGTGTTCCATTGCGTGAAGCACGGAAAAGGTGCCTGAAAACGGTGGACCTTGCGCTTGGTATCCACGTACGAGCTCTTGGTACCCGGCGGTGAGTCGCAATCGTCGTAGATGCCGTTGGGGAAGTCCACCTCGGCCTTACTGGGATTGAGATCGTCGTTGCCGGCAACGAGGGTTAGGTGTCCGGTGAAGCTGCCGCCGAACTCGGTCGGAAACATCGCATCCGAGAGCACGTATTGGTTGGCCATGTCCAAATACGGCTGTATTTGCGAGTGTTGCATATATTCATAGGCCGTATATTGACCGTGCTTGAGGCCGTACGCTCCGAAGCCGTCCATGTTCCCGCCGTTCCATTCGGTAATAGATGAATTCCAATCGTGGTGTATATCGGCATTCTTCTGGAACGTCGTCTGTGTAAGCGGGACCCTGACGTCGTCGCTTGGGCAGCCCGAGCCCGACCGAAAGCGCTTCGGGGGCGATTGCACGAGCTTCTGGTGAACGTTCGGGTCGACGCACCCAAACATTGGTGCATTGGCATTAGGATAGCCGGCGAAAAAGTTTTCGAAGCTGCGATTCTCTTGAATGATGACGATGACGTGGGAGATGTATCCGCCCGGACCGGTGCCGCGTTTTGTCTGGGTCGAAATCCCTCCCGCCGCGGGGCCTCCGCCGAGCCCGGTGGCGGCTGGGGAACATCCGGCCGAAACGAGCAGCGCCAGCGACGTGGCGGCGATCAGCGGCTTGCGAACCATGAGTTCCGCGGTCGTTCCAACCGGGGCGGTGGCACTCCTCGCACGTCGACGGGACCATGCCTTCCCGTCTCGTGTCGGGCATCGCTGAGGCGAGGCGAGTGCACGGGCTGCACTGAGCTATTAGAGCCGCCAACTCGTTTAGGTGAGAAGGATTTAGGGATGAAGATTCTTGGCATCAGCCGGCGGTGAAGCAGAGCCACGCGCATCTTCGAGGCAGGCTCGCTCCACATCCTAGCCTGAAGGTGGTTGAGTACATGGCTAGCACCATAACGCAGGTATAAGATGACAGTTTCCATTGCTTGGCTGCCTCTTGCGTTGCTCGTGGCTGCCTCTGCGTCACCGACGACCCGGCCGCCGAGTCCGACTTACATGCGGCCTCCAGTCGGGTGGACCAGCTTAGGCCCTCCTCCGCCGAACGCTCCTGTCGACTACGGATGGGTTTCACCGCACTTTCGCGACGGCAGTCCGCATGCTGGCGACAGTATGGAGGCGTGGGTACGGCCGATCTCGCCGAGCTCCACACTTGCCGACGAAGTAAAGAAAGCGACGACGGAGGAAACACAGGATATGAGGACCGTTGCAAGCTCGCAGAGTCACACCACATGCAACGGAACTCAACCAGGCTGGACGATTGACTTCAGGCTTCCACTTCCGCCGACGCCGACAGTTTCGCAAGTGATGCATCTTGCTGTCTTCAGGCAGCATGTTTACGCGATCATGTTCGTGCACCGCGCAGACCTTCCGGTCGATAAAGTCGTTCAAGCGTCGATCGACTCGCTCTGCCCGAAAAACGGCATATAATCGAGGGCTGGCCGGGGCGCGATGGTGGCCGAAGTCTCCGGGGAACCATAACGGCCCGTCGAACGTTGAGTCCTCGGACCAAGCTTACTCGGAGGCGGATTCATGACTCGAGGTTTTACTGGCGCGCTTTGCTTGAGCGTTGCTTTCACGATGCTCGCCGGTTGCGGCGGATCGCAGCCGCCGATCGGCGCGCCGGGCGTGGGCGGGCAAGCGGCATCCCCGCAAGGGGACGCGGCTTCAACGCCCTTGCCCGGCGGCGCGGTGTCGCGCCGTGTGCCGAGACCGCTTCCGCGCTACCCTCGACGCAGTGATGCCCTGTTGTATGTTGCTGACGACTCCTCAGGGGCCATCGACATCTTTCCGCTCAAAAAGCCGAATCAGAGGCAGATCGGCTCGATCTCAAACGGTGTGAACGACCCGTGGGGATTGAGCGTCGACTCTAACAACTCACTCTACGTCGCTAACGGCGGATACGGCACAGGCAACGTCACTGTCTACCCGTATGGCTCCACGAGCCCGTCGATCACGTACTCGCCGATGTACAGAGCGTTATACGCATTAGCCGATTCGACGGGGCACGTCTTCGTTTCGGGTTATAACCACCACCGTAAGGGACATGTCTTAGAGTTTAACGCCGGCCGCAACTATGTGATCGCGCACCAGCAATTAGGCTTTGAAACGGATGGAATGGCCGAGGATGGGCAAGGCAATCTCTATGTGGCATACCGTGGGAAAACTAGCAATTCTATCGCCGAGTTCGGACCCGACCTGACAAACAAACGGCTTCTGGGTATGACGATCGATCAGCCTCAAGGATTACTCGTTGATAGTGCCGGGAACATCATCGTCGTTGAGTCGGCCGCCGATCGGATCGACGTGTTTCCGCCCGGAGCGACGACGCCGTCGGTGACGGTAACGATCTCCGGGATCGATAATCTCGGAGAGTTAGCGATGCAGAATAGCGAGACGACCCTGTGGGTTTCTTCGGAAGGGGGATTCGTGTACTCGATGCCTTACCCGCTCACGCCGAGTACGGTACCGACTAAATATGAGAAAATCGATGGGGAACCAAACGGAATTGCCGTCAGCCGCTAACTCTCGGCGCCGCCGATCCCCGAGGAGCAAGTAATGCAAGCACAAAGTCTTAGCCGCTTCGCCGCCGCGCTTTGCGTTGCAGTCGCGTGGCTGACGGGTTGTGGCGGATCGCAATCGCCGATCGGCGCGCCGGGCGCGATGACAAAAGCGACCGTGGACGCGGAGGAGTCCGTAAGCAGAGATGTTCTGCTGTACGTCACCGATCCGAACGCCAATCTTGTCTACATGGTCTCACTTCCCAGCGGGAAGCTCGTCGGCAAACTTACCGGCTTCAACCAGCCGCTGACCGATTGCTCAGATGCGGCTGGGAATGTTTACATCACGGACTCGCAAGACGGACAAGTTCGTGCGTACAAGCACGGCGCAAAGAGCGCATTCCGCGTACTCAGCGTGCCAGGCTATATCCCCACCGGTTGTTCTGCCGATCCGACCACGGGAGACCTGGCCGTGACGAGCTGTTGCGGATCGCCTAATGGGAGTCTCGCGGTGTTCAAGAACGCGCGAGGCTCGCCGAAGTATTATTCCGATGAGGAATACGGGGGTTATTGGTTTTGCACGTACGACGACAAGGGCAACCTTTTCGCGAACGCAATCCGCAGTGGTAGCTCGACCTTCCACGTCGTCGAGCTTCAGAAGAACAAACAGCGGTTAATTTCGATTACGTTACGGCCATCACTTTCCAGCACTGAGGCGCCCAGTTTAGCTTGGGACGGTTCCGCGCTCGCGATCGCGAACGACAGTCCTTCCGCAATATATCAATATGCCATCAACGGAACCCGCGGGGTGAGAACCCACACCACGAAGATTCTCGGTGGCAGGCCATTTGATATGTTCTACGTCCTCGCTTCCGGCAAGACCCGGACACTGTATGCGACGATAATCAACAACAGCGTCGTCAGCGTTGGCGTCTATAAATATCCTAATGGAGGGAAACCACTTCGGCAACTATACGACGCCGTCGAGCCCCTTGGTGTGACCGTCAGTATAGGAACGCCCTAGTGCCGCACTTATGTTAGTGCAAATCCGCGACGAGCATCGGGCTGGCAGCTGCATTACTCGCAGCCTGCGTCAAAGCAGTTACCGTGACATGCGGTGCCACCGTCGCCGCGGAGGCGGAGGGTACGATGGCGGCGGCGGTGGTAGCGGCTCATCGTACATCGAGTCTAACGCTATTAAGTTCCGAGCATGATCCCGATGGAAGAACGCCAAGGACTACGACAGGTGCTTCCCCACGATGCGGATCCGGGCGACGCGGTTCATGTTCTCTTCAAGGAGCCACATGTTGCCATCCGGGCCTTGGACGATCTCCGACGGATGTGAGGAGGGCGTGAGATTCGAGTATTCTGTGATTCGACCGTTCATCGTGATGCGTCCGGTCTTCGCTTTACCGGTAAATCCGCAATCCGATTCGCACTCGGTAAACCACATTGCGCCGTCAGGCCCCGCAGCTATTCCCCTCAGACCTTCGAACCGCGTGATTCCACGCGAGAATTCGCTAACATGGCCGTCCGTGGTGATGCGGCCAATCGCACCCGCCTCGCTGTTCGTCGCAGCCGCATTGCGGACCGGATGCCGCGGATCGCAGCCGCCGATCAGCGCGCCGGGCGCGATGCTGTAGAGCCCACTATTGCGGCGCATCTCCCTCCTGCTTGGACTCTTGTTGCTAGCAGCGTGCGTTACGAGACAAACTAGCCACAACGGAAACCAGGTTGGCCCTACACCATTTCGTAACTATGCTTTCGATCCGTCGCCGAGTCCGTCGCCTTGGCCAAGCTATTCTGCCGAAGACTATCGAACGTTTCATGATCTAAGGCTAAGCGGGATTGAGCGGTCCCAGATTCGCAAGACCTTGTCCTTAGTTAAGCCCTGTCAGCGGCCGTTTCTGCGATTTGCCTTCCCATCAGACGGCGGTGCAGAGTTTCCGCTCGTTCTGTTTTTTCAGGGGTCGGCTCCTTTCGAAGCGATACATGCACTCTGGACAAACAATATGTTCTTCGATCCGCACGATGGGCGCATCTTTGCGGGGTCGGGCAGCAACCCTAAGTGGAATGGCATTCAGTTCGAGGTCAATCATACGGGATGCGACGGCGTGTACCACTGGTAGCCCGGCCGTGATCGTAATACCCCAGACCTTCATTGCCTCACCCACGCGCGCCCACCCGGCCGCACCGCAGCAGCACACCGCCACGCCTTTAGAAGCTCGCAGCATCGCGCCGATCGGCCTCGCACTGCAGCACTGCAGACCTCTTGCGATGATCCCGAGTTTCTCCGTGAAACCTTCAACATCGTGAGACAATACGTTGAACTTAGCTTCATGCACACGAACCCGGATGAAGTCACGGCACTCCTGGAGCGCCCTTCGACAGGCGTACAAGTGCTAAAGACGGCAGCGCACTCGCGATAACGGGGCATGGTTACGCTTACACTTCGGCTCGGTGCGCTCGCGCTCAGGATGACAAAACTCGTATTGCTTCGCGGAGCGAAGCAATACTACGCTCAGGATGACAGACTTAACGCAGAAACGCGACGAGCAAAAGGGCTACGATGTTGAGGACTTTGATCATGGGGTTGATGGCGGGGCCGGCTGTGTCTTTGTAGGGGTCGCCGACGGTGTCGCCGGTCACTGCTGCTTGGTGTGCGATTGAGCCTTTGCCGCCGTATTGGCCGTCTTCGATGTACTTCTTGGCGTTGTCCCAGGCGCCGCCGCCCGACGTGAACGAAATGGCGACGAAGAAGCCGGTGACGATCGAGCCGACGAGGATTCCGCCCATCATCTGCGCTCCGGTATCGTGGGGGAAGACACCAAAGTACGAGAGGAGCACGACGAGAACGGGAACGCCGACCGGAATGAGCGCCGGCACGATCATTTCGCGAAGCGCAGCGCGCGTGACGATGTCGACCGTGGTGCCGTAGTCGGGGCGCGCGGTTCCCTCCATGATTCCGGGAATTTCGCGGAACTGACGGCGCACTTCTTCGACGACGGCGCCGCCGGCGCGTCCCACAGCTTTCATCGAAAGCGAGGCGAAGAGATAGGGCAGCAAGCCGCCGATAAAGAGTCCGGCAAGTACGAACGGATTGCCGATGGCAAAGAGATTGCGCACGCCTTCGGTGCATGCTGCGGTCGGCGTGCCCGGACACTTGTGGTTGATCAGCTGCTGTAAGAACGAGGCGAAGAGCACGATTGCGGCCAGCGCGGCCGATCCGATGGCGTAACCTTTGGTCACGGCTTTGGTCGTGTTGCCCACGGCATCGAGCGGATCGGTGACGGCGCGGACGTCGGGCGGCATATCGGCCATCTCGGCGATACCGCCGGCGTTGTCGGTGATGGGACCGAACGAATCAATGGCGACGATGATGCCGGCCAGCGAAAGCATCGCCATGACGGCGATACCAACGCCGTACACGCCCGCCAGCGCGTAGCTGGCAAGGAGGCCGACGACGATGACCAGCGCGGGGAGCGCGGTGGCTTCCATCCCGACCGCGAGGCCGGCGATGATGTTGGTTGCGTGCCCCGTGATCGACGCTTTAGCGATGCCCTGCACCGGTCCGAACTGCGTTCCGGTGTAGAACTCGGTGATGATGGTAATGAGCCCGGTAATTAACACGCCGATGACCGCGCAAATAAATATTGCCGTGCGGCTCACGCCCACGGCGTCGGTGAAGACGGCGTTGGAGACAAAGTAAAAACCGATCAGCGAGAGGGCGCCGGCGACGACCATGCCGCTATAGAGCGCGCGCATAATCGTGGTTTTCTTTACGCCGCCCACGCCGACAAACATCACGCCGATGATCGAGGCGACGATGGAAACGGCGCCGAGCAGCAGCGGGAAGGTGACGGCGCCGGGAATCGACGAGCCGAAGAGCAGGTTTCCGAGGAGCATTGCGGCGACGGTCGTAACGCAATAGGTCTCAAAGAGATCGGCGGCCATGCCGGCGCAATCGCCGACGTTGTCGCCTACGTTGTCGGCGATGACGGCCGGATTGCGCGGGTCGTCTTCGGGAATGCCGGCTTCGACTTTGCCGACGAGGTCGGCGCCGACGTCGGCGGCTTTGGTGTAAATACCGCCGCCCAAGCGGGCGAAGACCGAGATCAACGAACAGCCGAAGGCCAAACCAACCATAGCGTTGAGCGTGGTTGTCGTGTCGCCGTTATTGATGGATTGCAAAATGGCGAAGTAACCCGAGACGGCCAAGAGGCCGAGCCCGACGACCAGCATGCCGGTGACCGAGCCGCCGCGGAAGGCAACGTTGAGTGCCGGTGAGAGTCCGCCGCGCGCCGCTTCGGCGGTGCGCACGTTGGCGCGCACCGAAACGATCATCCCGATGAAACCGGCCGCGCCCGAAAGAATCGCGCCGATCAAAAAGCCGACGGCCGCTTCCTTGCCAAGCGTTGGGGCGAACAGAATCACCACCGCAAGCACGACCGCGACGATGGCGACGGTCATGTACTGGCGCTGGAGGAAGGCCATCGCGCCCTCTTGGATGGCGGCGGCAATTTCGCGCATGCGCTCGTTGCCGGCCGGTCGGGCGAGAACCCAGAAGGTGAGCGCTATGCCGTAAAGCACGGCAAGCGCGCCGCCGGCAAGCCCGGCTTCGATCGCTGTCTGTGCGGTCATTCTTATCCCTGTTTAAGCAAAAATACCGGCCCAGAGCGGGCCGACCGGCTTGCCTACTCCGGCGAAACCCGCAAGTCCTATCGTACGGCCCCTCGCTCAATCTCTCCGTTGCTTAATGAACGTAACAGGCGTACGCGTGGTTAAGGCGGGGCCACCGGCGAAGGTTGGCGACGATGAGCGCCGTCGAGAGCACCGAGTTTTTGGTGGTGGGCTGCGGTCCCGCCGGAGCCACCGCCGCTCGCGAGGCGGCCGCTGCGGGGGTCGAGACGGTCGTGCTCGAGCGCGACGCCGTCGTCGGTGCCAAGCGCGTCTGCGCCGCCGGGCTGCGTCCCGGCTTTTGCAATACCTTCGACTTGCCGCGTGAAATCGTGCACTGCGACACGCCGCGCCTGGCGCTTTTCGACGCGCAGGGCGGCGAGCACGAGATTTTCTTAGGACCGGGTCACACTACCACGCGCGAGGAGCTGGACGGGACGATGGCGCGTCTGGCGCAAGCCGCCGGCGCACAAGTGCGTACGCAAGCGCTGCTGCGCGGCATCGAACGAAACGGCGACCGTACCGTGGTTGAATACGCCGACCTTGCCGGCGGCGTTCGCCGTACGATCTCTGCACGTAACGTCTTTCTTGCCGTCGGCGCGACCGCGCGGCTCGACTCTTCGGCGTTTGGGCGGCTGGCGTGGGATCGCTGGCGTGAGGGATTGTTGACGACGCTGCAATATCGCGTCTATCTCGAACGGCCGGCCGCGGCGGTAGCCTATCAGACGCTCGAACTGCATTACTATCAGGGCCGCGACGGACGTCAGATCATCGCCTGGATGTTTCCCAAACGCGATCACTTGGCCATCGGATTGGGCGTGATGGGAAAGATGGCCGGTGCGCCGCTGCGCGCCGAGCTCGACGAGTTCACCGAAAAGACGCGCGCGCGGCTGTATCCCGGCATTGCCGTGCGCTCGGTCAAAGTCGAAGGCCATCTGCTTTACGGCGGGATGCCGCGGCCGACCGTATCCGACGGCAACGTGATGGTCGGCGGCACGGCCGCCGGGCTGGTGGACGCTACCAATGGTGAGGGAATCTACGAAGCCGCGATGAGCGGACGCTTTGCCGCCGATGCGGTGCATCGCGGCCGCGGGAAGAAGACCATCGCGCGCTACGGCGAGCAGATTCAGAAACGATTTGCGCGGCGCCTAGCGCATCGCGTCCGGCTCATGGGCTATCTGGAAAAGCATCCGAGCCGCTACTCGCTGCTCTTCCAACAACTGGCGAAGACCCCGCGTTTGGCCGAGGTAATGCTCAAGGAAGATTACGAGCGCACCGTGAGCGATCGACTCTACATTTACCAGGAGGCGCTGCGCTTTGGACTCCGCACCGTTGCGTGCCGTGAGTAGGATGATGCTCTCTCGCGCCGATCCGGGCCGCCGTTACACGATCGACGGCGCCGCCTTTACGCGCGAAGAGGTGATCCATCGCTTCTTTTACCTCGTGAAATATGCGGCCGGCCGCATCTCCGTCAACCTGCCGTCGAGCGTCGACATCAACGACCTCATCAGCGACGGCGTCTTCGGTTTGATCGACGCGATCGAGAAGTACGACGGCGCGCGAGCCGTCAAGTTCGAGACGTATGCAATGACGCGCATCAACGGAGCGATCTTCGATGCGTTGCGTACTTTGGACTGGGTTCCGCGCACCGTGCGCCAACAGGCGCGTGAGGTCGAACGGGCGCACGACCGGCTCGAAGTCGAGCTCGGCCGTGCGCCGAACGACGAGGAGTTGGCGAGGCGTCTCGATCTTTCGGTACGCGAGCTCGATCGCCTGATGCAGCGGGTCCGCGGAACGAGCGTCGTTTCGCTCGAGGAACCGCTGCCGAACTCCGGCGATCGAGAACTGTATGTTCGAGATACGATCGAGGACGCCGAGAGCGATGTAACTACGGAGGTTGAGCGCCACGAGCTTCGTCGCGAGCTCGTCAGAGCCGTCGAGGCGCTCTCACCCCACGAACGGACCGTAATTCGACGGTATTACTTTGAGGGACGGACGCTAAGGGAGATTAAGAGCGCGTTGGGTGTGTCGGAATCGCGCGTATCGCAGATCCACGCCCAGGCGGTTGTCCACTTGCGTCAGCTCCTGAAGAAGGACTGAGCTGCACGTCGACTTGTTGGGTTTGATCGGCTTGCACCTCATATCCGGTGACTGAATGCGCATCGAAGCCGTCCTTGGCAGCCGTAACGTTGTAAGCGTCGGGCTGAAGCGCGAAGACGATGAAGTGACCTTTGGCGTCAGTTTTGGTGGTCACCGTTTGGGAGGGGGAGCTAATGCGTACGGTCGCGCCGGCGATTGGAGTACCACTTTTCGAGTCCGTAACGATTCCGGCGACGCCGCCGCTGGTTCCGGCTAGAGCTGCGCTCGTCTGACTTGCAACCGCGAAGATCAGGCCGGCCGCGCCGAGGAGGCGCGAAAACATCTGTCGTTTATCCATAGTCCTTTCCTTAACCGAAGTACGACATGACAATGATACCGGAATGCGCGTCGCGCTGTTTCAGCAACATATCAAAGTATCGTCATACGGCTATCAAAGGCTACGGCCGCTAGCTTACCGCCTCTCGTGCCGCCCAGTTTACGGTGCGGTTTTCCTTACGAATGAGATAGCCGAGTGCGCTGAGCACAAAAACGGAAGCGAACACGACGGCAGCGACAATTGCCAGAGCCGCGCCATAGTTATGAATGCCCCCAGGCAGCGGCATGCGCTGCGCGAGCACCGCTTCAAACTGCGCCGTGCCGGCGGCAACGAGATTGCCGACCTGATAGGTAAGGCCGGGGAACGTACCGCGGACGTCGGCCGGTGAAAGCTCGTTGAGATGGGCCGGTATCACGCCCCAGGCGCCCTGGATCATGAACTGAATGAGGAACGCTCCGACGGCTAGCAACCCAACCGTCGGGCTTAAAGCCCAGAGCGGAATCGCACACGCGCCGAAGAGCGCGCAGACCATGATGCTGGCCCGGCGTCCGACCCTTTGTGAGATCGTACCGAACGTGATGCTTCCGGCGATCGCGCCGACGGCTGCCAGGGCCGAGAGTAGGGACGTCGTGGTCGTCGAGAAGCCGTGCTGCTTCTGCAAGAACGTGGCATAGAGATCTTGCGTTCCGTGAGACATTGCGTTGAGCGCGGCCATGAAGGCCACGGCATAAAGAAAGAGCGGCCAGTTCCGCAGCAGCGACTTGACCACCGTTGCGGCGGGGACGGCGATGCGTTCGGCGCGGCCGGCAAGCCAGACCGGAGATTCGGGAACGCTGGTGCGGATGTAGAGAATCAGTCCGGCCGGAAGCACGCCGATGACGAAGAGCGCCCGCCAATCCCAGTGCGTGAAGGTGAAGACGCCGTAGTAAACTACGGTCGCCAGAAGATAGCCGGCCATGTAGCCGCTCTGCAGCAGTCCGCTGTAGAATCCGCGGCGGTTTGGCGGGAGCGCTTCCATCGTCATCGCCGCGCCGAGTCCCCACTCGCCGCCCATGGCGATGCCGTATAAGGCGCGCAACACGAGAAAGATCGTGAAGTTCGGCGAGAACGCGGTGAGCAGTTCGATGATCGAGTAGAAGGCGATGTCGATCATCAGCGGCGTGCGCCGGCCGAAGCGGTCGGCGAACCAGCCGAAGATCAACGCCCCGATCGGACGGCACATCAACGTCAGCGTGATGGAGAAGGCGACGTCGACTACGGTACGGTCGAACGTCGTCGCGATGCGCGTCACGACGAACGTCAATAGCAAAAAATCGAACGCGTCGAGCATCCAGCCCAGGAAGCTCGCGATGAAGGTCCTTCGAGCAGCCGAGGTCACCCGCGGCGTCTTCGCCGCGGGTCTTCGTTACGTCCTAGGGGCTGGAGCTAGCGGAACTCGTGGGCGAAGGGCTGGGGCTTACCGAGGGCGTCGGCGTGCTGCCCGGTGGAAGCGTTGCGCCGTAGAGCGCCAGCAGCCACACCTGCGTGTGCCGGACGCTGACGCCGCGCGGAAGCGTAAAGGCAAAGTTGACGGTGTTGCTTTGCGGGGTCGTGTACTTAGCATAGCTGCCGATATATTGATCGGTGCGCTTCCCGCGGAAGGTCGTCTCATTGAAGAGCTGCAGCACAAAGGTGCGCCCGGAATACTGAATGGGCGGAAGGGTGTACTGGACCGAGGCGCCGCCATTGAGCTGGAAGTCGGTGTTGCTCTGCAGGCGAACCGCGACGACCGGCGCCACGCGAAGCAGCAGCGGGTTGGGGTTGTTCATCGTCGGAACGTCTTTGGGCAACGGCTCGACTTGCAGCGTCATCGTTCCGCCCGCGGGGGTGGCCGTCGGCGATGCGTCGCTGTCGTCGTTGTCGTCGCTGTCCGACGATGCACTAGGCTGGGGCGTCGGCGTCGGACTCGCGGTCGGCTTGGGCGATCCGCTGCCCGATGGGGCCGGAATATTGAATGATAGCGAACAGCTGTACTGCGTGTTGAACTGCGTCACGGTGGGACACTTCATTCCGCTCGGACCTTGCGCGAGCGGATACTGCGCCACGTTAGGGGCGAGCGTCGCGCCGACGTTGGGAGCGAGTTGTTCTTGGCCGTTGGGACCGGTGCTGGGGCCGGCCATTGCGCCGGGCATTCCGCCGCCGCCCATTTGATTGGGCAGACCGCCGCCAATGCCGCCGCCTTGCGTTACCGGCGGCGCCATGTCGCCCATGCCACCCATGCCGCTGTCGAGGCCCGAGCCTTGACAGGAAGCGAGCGAAAGAGCAAGCGCGGCAAAAACGACGCGCCAATCGCATCGCATCATAACTTAGCCTCCACTGCGCGATGCAAGTCGTCTATAAATGTGTCTATCAATACCGTGCGCTTCTCTTCGATCCCGCGCTCGTTTATGTTCACGGTGCCGTCTGAAACCTCTTGTTTGCCGGCTACTAAGATGTAGGGCACTTTCTGCGTCTTCCAGTGTCGTATCTTGTATCCGAGCTTTTCATTGTTTTCGTCAAGTTCCACCCGAAAGCCCGCTGCGCGAATTCGCGAAGCTACTTCTTGAGCATATGCGGCTTGATGCTGGGAAATGGCTGTGACGACGACCTGAATCGGCGCCAGCCAGACGGGAAATGCACCCCCATAGTGCTCAACGAGAATTCCGAAGAAACGTTCCAGCGAGCCCGCGAGTGCCCGGTGAATCATGACCGGCTGGTGGTCCTGCCCGTCGGCGGCGCGGTATTTGAGCCCAAAGCGAGCCGGCAAAACAAAGTCAACCTGCACCGTGCCCAGCTGCCACGGGCGGCCGAGCGCATCGCGCACGTTCACGTCGAGCTTGGGCCCGTAAAACGCGCCGCCGCCTTCGTCGATCTCGTAACTCAACTCGTAGCGCTGTAGCGCTTGCCGAATCGCTTCCTCGGCGAGCGCGTCGGTTTCGCCGCGCGCCGCGGGGTCGCGCGTCGAGAGCACGTATTGGAACTCGTTAAAGCCGAAGGCTTTCATCAGCCGCAGCGCCTCGTCGAGGGTGCGCTCGAACTCGCCTTGCAGCTGGTCGGGCGTGCAGAAGAGGTGCGCGTCGTCCTGCGTGAAGCCGCGTACGCGCGTCAAGCCGTGCAACACGCCGGAGCGCTCGAAGCGATAGACGGTACCGAACTCGGAGAAGCGCAGCGGCAAATCGCGATAGCTGCGCAACTTGTTCTTGTAGATCAGAATGTGGCCCGGGCAGTTCATCGGCTTGAGCCGGAAGCGCTGCGTCTCTACCTCGATCGGGCCGAACATATTCTCGCTGAAGTTTTCGAGATGTCCGGAGATCTCGTACAGACGCTCCGAGACGATGTGCGGCGTCACGACCGGAAGGTAGCCGCGTTCGCGCAACCCCTCGCGTATAAAGTCCTCGATGAGCCCGCGCACGATCGCGCCCTTGGGATGCCAGAAGACCAATCCGCCGCCGGCCTCTTCCTCGATCGAAAAGAGATCGAGGTCTGCGCCGAGCTTGCGATGGTCGCGCCGCTGCGCTTCTTCGAGGCGATGCAGATGGGCGTCGAGATCGTCTTGCGTGTACCACGCCGTGCCGTAGATGCGCTGAAGCATGGCGTTGTGCTCGTCGCCACGCCAATACGCGCCGGCGACGCCGGTCAACTTGAAAGCACCGATCTTACCGGTGGAATCGGCATGGCCGCCGCGACAGAGATCGGTGAACTCGCCGATGGTGTAGAGCGTGATCGGCTGACCCTCGGGGATCTCGCTAGCGATCTCGACCTTATAGGGGTTGCCGGCGAAGGCGCCGACTGCGTCGCCGCGGCCGACCTCGCGGCCGGTCATGGGATAATCGGCGGCGACGATTTCGTTCATGCGCGCCTCGAGGCGGGTCAGGTCCTCGGGCGTGAACGGCGCGCCCCGATCGAAATCATAATAGAAACCGTTCTCGATCGCCGGGCCGATGGTCGGCTTGGCATCGGGGAAGAGGTCCTGCACGGCGTAAGCGAGCACGTGAGCGGCCGTATGGCGGAGCTCAGCAAGCGAAGGCCGGCCGTCGTCACTCTGGGCGTCGGCAATCATTAGGAGGGGCGGCTTCGGCGCCCCACCGCATCGGGGCCTTCGGGAAGACTCCTTATGCCTTTACGGAGATGCCTTAACGTCAGGTTAATCGCGCTCGATTACAACTAGAACTAACTTCACCAGAGGAGTTTTTTCTGTGAGACGATCGTTCTATCGCGGGCTGGTCACGCTGGCCCTTGGAGTCGCGATGACGCTGCCGGCCGCAGCGGCAACGCAGTTAACCGGAGCGGGATCGAGCTTCGACTACCCGTTCTTTTCCAAAGCCTTCTACATATACAACCAAAAGCGGCCCGACGTGACCGTCAACTACCAGTCCATCGGCAGCGGCGGCGGCATCCAGCAGTTCACCGCTAAAAACGTGGACTTCGGCGCTTCCGACGTACCAATGAACGCCGAAGAGCTGGGGCGTGCCAAGCAGGCGGTGCTGCAGATTCCCGTGACCCTCGGCGGGGCCGCCATCGCCTATAATCTTCCCGGCGTCAGCGCCACGCTGCGCCTGTCGCGCCAGGCTCTGGCCGATATCTATCTCGGCAAGATCGCCAAGTGGAACGATCCCGAGATCGCCAAGCTCAACGCGGGCGTCAAGCTTCCCGACACCCCCATCGTGGTCGTCCACCGTTCCGACGGATCGGGAACGAGCTACATCTTTACCGACTTCTTGAGCCACGTTTCGCCCGAATGGAAGAGCAAGGTCGGAACCGGCAAGAGCGTCTCTTGGCCCGCGCCCAGCTCGGTCGGAGCCAAGGGCAACGAGGGCGTCGCCGGACAGGTGCGCAGCACGCCGGGGGCAATCGGCTACGTTGAGCTGGCCTACGTGATCGAGAACAAGATGCCGGCCGTGACGCTGCAGAACAAGGCCGGCAAATGGGTTGCCTGCTCGCCGGAGACGGTGGCCGCGGCCGCCGCCACCAAGCCAAACGTGAGCCCGACGAACTTCTCGATCGTCGACAGCGCGGGTGCGAACTCGTATCCCGTTTCGGGCTACTCGTGGGTCATGATCTACAAGGACCAGAGCGACAAGACGCGCGGCAAGATTCTGTACGACGTGCTTTCGTGGCTGGTTGGACCGCAAGGTCAGTCCAACGCCAAGTCGGTCGACTATGTTCCGCTTCCGGTCAACGTGCAAAACGCCGCCTCGGCGACGCTGAGGCAGATGCAACGCTAATTGCAGCAGCTTGAACCGCGCTTTCGGCGCGTTGCGCGATTCGTTAGCCCCGCCGACCGCGGCTTTGCCGCGGTCGTCTACGGGGGGAGCATCCTGTTCGCGCTGCTGATCATCGCGCTCTTCGTCGAGCTGGTGCTCGGCTCGTGGCCGTCAATCGTTCACTTCGGACCGTCGTTCATTTGGAAGAGCGCCTGGGATCCCGTCGCTAATAAGTTCGGCGCTCTTCCGATGATTTACGGAACGGTCGTGACTTCGTTGATCGCGATCGTGCTGGCGTCGTTCGTCGGCATCATGGCGGCGGTGTTCTTGGCCGATTTCGCGCCGCGATGGCTGGCCACGCCGCTTTCGTTCATGATCGAGCTGCTCGCGGCGGTGCCCAGCGTCGTGTACGGACTGTGGGGCCTCTTCGTTCTCTCGCCGTTCGTGCGCACGGCCATCGGGCCGGTGCTGCAAAAGTTTCTGGGCTGGACGCCGCTCTTTTCGGGACCGATTTACGGCGTCGGATTACTGACGGCCGGCATCATCCTCGCTTTGATGATCGTACCGACGGTCACGGCGATTTCGCGCGACGTGATCGCGGCAATTCCTCGCGACCTACGCGAAGCCTCGATGGCACTCGGTACGACGCGATGGGAAACGGCGATTCGCGTGGTGCTTCCGGCGGCGCGGGTCGGCATCTTCGGCGCGTGCGTGCTGGCGCTGGGGCGGGCGCTGGGCGAAACCATCGCGGTGACGATGGTCATCGGCAACCGGCCGGAAATTTCGTCGTCGCTCTTCGCGCCGTCGTACACGCTGGCCAGCGTCATCGCCAACGAGTTTACCGAGGCGACGACCAGTATTTATATCAGCGCGCTGATCGAGCTCGGTTTGATTCTCTTCTTCGTGAGCATCGTCGTCAACGCGCTGGCGCGGCTCATGATTTGGAGCGTCCGCGGCTCGGAGCGGACCTAGGCCGTGACGGCGACGACGAGTCCGAGCGAACGCGAACTACTGCCGCGCTACCGCAGCTTGCGCCGGCGGCGCATTTTCGCTTCGCTCGGAACCACGCTCGCGCTGTGCTGCGCGGGGCTGGCCGCGGGTGTGTTGCTGGTCATCCTTGCCTACGTCGTGGTTCAGGGCGCGCGCGCTATCAACTGGAACTTTCTCACGCAGCTTCCCCACCCCATCGGCGTGCCGGGCGGCGGCGTCGGAAACGGCATCCTGGGTACGCTCATCATTATCGGCCTCGCGACGGCGATGGCTGTTCCGCTCGGCCTCCTGACCGGAATTTACCTCGCGCTGTTCGGCCGCGGACCGATTCCCGAGGGGCTGCGCTTTCTCTCCGACGTGCTCTCGGGTGTGCCGAGCATCGCCATTGGGTTGTTCGCGTATGCCGTACTCGTCGCGCCGCTTAAGCACTTCTCGGCGTTCTCGGCCTCGTTCGCCTTCATGATGTTGATGCTGCCGCTCTTGGTGCGCACGTCGGAACAAGCGATACGCTCGGTGCCGCAGACGGTTCGCGAGGGTGCGCTGGCGTTGGGAATGTCGAACTTCCGCGCCACGATGTACATCGTGCTGCCGACGGCGATGCCGGCGATCATCACGGCGCTGCTGCTGGCGATCGCACGCGTCGTCGGCGAAACGGCGCCGCTGTTGTTTACCGCCTTCGGAAGCCAGTTCTGGCAGGCAAATCCGAATCAGCCGATGGCCGTGCTTGCGCTGCAGGTCTTCACTTATGCGATCTCGCCGTATCCGGAGTGGCAGACGCAGGCATGGGGCGGCGCACTCTTGCTGATCCTTGCCGTGCTGATCTTGAGCTTGGGTGCGCGGCTGATGCTGCGCCGCGCGACGCGGGACCTCGAAGCATGACGGCTGCGATGGCGGCCTTGGCCGAGAGCGTCCTGGCCGCCGACGATCTCAGCGCATATTACGGCAGTAACAAAGCCGTCGGCAACGTCACCATTGGCTTCCGCCGCAAGGCCGTGACCGCGCTCATCGGACCGTCGGGCTGCGGGAAGACGACGATGCTGCGTTGCCTCAATCGAATTCACGAAGTGGCGTTCGACGCGCAGGTCGAGGGACGCGTGCTGCTCGACGGGCAGGACATTTACGCCGCCGGCATCGACCCGATGTCGATTCGCCGTCGCATCGGCATGGTTTTTCAGCGGCCCAACCCATTTCCCACGCTCTCGATCCTCGATAACACGCTAGCCTGTGCCGGACGCGGTGTGGGCCGGCGCGAGAAGCTCGAGGTAGCGGAGCGCGCGCTGCGCTCGGCGGCGCTCTGGGACGAGGTCAAGGATAAGCTCAAGACGAGCCCGCTGCGGCTCTCGGGCGGCCAACAGCAGCGCCTCTGCATCGCGCGCGCGGTGGCCGCGCAACCCGACGTTTTGCTGATGGACGAACCGACGGCGTCGCTCGATCCGATCGCCACCGCCGTCATCGAAGAGCTGATGTCGTCACTAACCGAAGAGTTCACCATCGTCGCCGTCACGCACAACATGCAGCAGGCGGCGCGCGTCTCCGACTGCACGGCCTTCATGCTGGCCGACGAAACCGGCGTCGGCCGTCTCATCGAAGTCGACGAAACCGCCAAGCTCTTCACCAAACCGTCCGACCGCCGAACCGAGGATTACATCACCGGGCGTTTTGGCTAACGCGTTTTGTCATCCTGAGCGAAGCGCCACGCAGTGGCGCGAAGTCGAAGGACGGGCCTGTGCGCGAATCCTGAGCGAGCGCAGCGAGTCGAAGGATGGCGCTGTTTTGATGTGCTTGGGGTGAGATTCGTGTCATCCTTCGACGGGCTCAGGATGACACACACTCGCGCGTCCTTCGACTCCGGCCCCTTCGACAGGCTCAGGGGCCTCCGCTCAGGATGACAACGAAACGTTACTTCGTGCTTACGGCGGCGCCTAGGGGTTCTATGAAGGTTGAGGTGGTGTTGTTGTAGTTTGTTGGTGGGCCGCCGGCTGGGTAGGGCCAGCGGTTTGCGGTGATTGGTGTGTAACCGCACGATTCGTAGTCGGCTCCGGCGACGTAGCGCTCCCCGTTGGCAGCGATGACGCCTTCGGCGAGGTCGCATACCGGGTTGCCGTTGTACGTCGTTACCGACGTGCCGCCGGTGATGTTCCCGGTCGATCCGGAGATGCTGACGAAGAAGATGCACGATGAGGGAATGCCGCCGCATTCCTGGTCGCCGAGCGCAAGATAGCCGCCGCTCTTATACCATTGAACGAGGCCTGCGACGTAGAGCGTCGGGCCGTTCAACGTGATCGAAACGGGAGTGCTGCTTCCGTTCGGCAGTTCGGCGAGGTAACTGGTAAGACGGCTGACGTCCATGCCGTCGAAGAAGAGGTTGCCGCTCTCGTCGTAGCCGGCGAAGAAGTAAAGATAGAAGTTTGGAGCGGTGTAGGTGGTGCCGTTGCCGGTTCCGTTCTTGAAGACCATGAGGCTGCCGGCGCCGCCGCTGATGCTTTCGATATTGGTGACGGCGAGATCGTTGTTCGATTTGTTGACCGAACAACCGGCCGGAAATTCGTTGGGAACCGAGAGCGTTTTGAGGAGCGTTCCGGTGCGCGTGTAGAGCAGCATCTCGGAAGCGCCGGTATTGGCGATCCAGATATTACCCGAGGCATCCGAACACTCGCCTTCCGGGAAATCGAGGCCCGTCAGCGTTCCTTTGAGCGTCAGATCGGGCAGGGTAAAGATGTTCACGTCGCTGGCGCCGTAGTCGGAAATGAAGAGCAGTCGCGGTGCGCGCTTGGCGTCGGGCGAGACCCACGACTTGTGATGATTCGGCCGGGCGGCCGCGTTCGGCTGGGCTGCCAGGCTCGGCACCGCGCCGTGCTGGAGCGCGCCGCGCAGGACGGTGGCGGCACTGCCGGACGTCAGTGAGGGAGTCGAGGATGGGGTTCCGGTGTTGCTGCAGCCGGCGAGCAGAGCGCCCGCGGCGCAAGCGATAAACGAGGGACGAGCGATGCTGAGGAAAGACATGCTAAAAGCCCCCTTTCGCAGGTCTTGATGTTTAGCCGAAGGATGTGTGAAATCATGTTCGCTCGGGGATGACAACATGCACGGCGGCGCGAATTCCGCGATTCCATACTGTAAAGAGGAGGAAGCGGCTGTGTTCGAAGGTCGAGTGGCTCTAGTAACCGGTGGAACGCGCGGCATCGGCGCGGCCATCACCGAGAAGCTGGCCCGCAACGGGGCGCACGTTGCAGCGGGCTATAGCCGGGGCAAGGAGAGCGCCGAGAAATTCGCCGGCAAGATGGCAGCCGAGGGCGCCAAGGTGTCCATACACCAAGGGCGCGTTGACGAGGCGGCCGACTGCAATCGTGTCGTTAAAGAAGTGCTGGATCAGTTCGGGCGCGTGGACTATCTGGTGAACAACGCCGGCATCACCGTCGACAAGACCGTGCGCAAGATGACCGTGGACGACTGGAAGCAGGTGCTCGACGTCAATCTCTTGGGCGCCTTCCAAATGACCAAGGCCGTTTTGGAGCACATGATCGAGCGGGGCTCGGGACGCATCGTTAATATAAGTTCGGTCATCGGCGAAACCGGCAATATCGGTCAGGCAAACTACGCCGCATCCAAAGCCGGACTCTTTGGCCTCACCAAGAGCTTGGCGCTAGAGATGGCGCAACGCGGCATCACCGTGAACTCCGTCGCGCCCGGCTTTATCGCGACCGAGATGGTGTCGGCGATTCCCGAGGCCGCACTTTCGAAAGTGATCGAGAAGATTCCGCAGCGCCGTTTGGGCAAGCCCGAAGAAGTGGCGCGCGTCGTCTCGTTCTTGCTCGAGGACGACTCTAGCTATATCACCGGTGCGGTATACTCGATCAACGGCGGTTTGGATATGTAACGAGGAGGTTTCGGGGATGCGAGTTTTATCGGCGCTGATTTGCAGCGCAACACTTGCAGGTTGTGGTGGGACGGCGCTAGCGCCCTCGACGTCGCGCGCTGCTAATGGCGCGGTTTCGGAGGCGGCGAATCGCCGGTTCCACGAACTCTTTAGATTCGACGGCGAGGGTCACGGCAAACATCCGACGGGAAGGCTGATTTTGACCAACGGCGTCGCTTACGGGATTACGCGCAGCTCGGGACGGGGCCCCACATTTTCCGGCGGCGTCGTTTTTTCATTTACGCCGGCCGCGGGCGAACAGATTCTCCACGTTTTTAAGGGTGGAACGAAGGACGGTGAAGACCCCAGCAGCCTAATCTTCGCGGGCGGCAAATTCTACGGAACGACGTTCGGCGGCGGCTCGCATCGTCACGGTGTGGTCTTCAGCCTCAGCCCCTCGGGCTCGGAGCAGATTCTCTATAGCTTCGCGGGGGGTAACGACGGTGATGCTCCCAACGATCTCGTGGCCGTCAAGAACAGACTTTACGGCACGACCGAGACCGGCGGCGCATACCTGTACGGTACTCTTTTCGAAATGACAACGTCGGGCAAGAAAACCATATTACACAGTTTTAGCGGACCGCCTGACGGCGCAGGCCCGTCGGGGCGGCTGGTCGTCAGCGGCAGCACGATCTACGGCACTACCGGGCTCGGCGGGGTAACCGGAGATTGCTACGTGGAGGGATGCGGTACGATCTTCAGCGTCACGACCGCCGGCGTAGAACAAACGGTGTACGATTTCCAAGGCGGCGCCGACGGCTATTTCCCGATCGACCTGGTGATGCTCGATGGAACGATTTATGGCGAAACGATGGAACGAGGCAGCTACAACCTCGGCACGGTTTTTGCGATAACTGCATCAGGGGTGCGCGTCGTCTACGCGTTCCAGCCGGGAGACGGCTATGACCCGCAAGGCCTAAGTGCGATCAACGATTCGTTGTACGGAACCCTGGCCTTCGGTAACGACGGCGGCAGCCTATTCAAACTGACGCCATCGGGCGAGCTGACGAGATTGCACCATTTCTACGGCCACGACGGCGGTATTTGGCCTGGCGGTGACCTCATTGACGTCAACGGAACACTAGAGGGCGAAACGGTTTACGGCGGCGACGCTCACAGCGAAGGCACGATTTACGCGTACGCGCTGTAGTAAACTATCCTTGACGAGGTAAGGAGCACATCATGAAGGGTTTGGGTCTTACTCCCGGCGCCGTAACTGTAGGCGCTCTTCTTGCAATACTAGCGGGTTGTGGCGGATCGCAGCTCCCGGCCGGTACGAGCGGCTTCGTCAACGCGCAGACCGCGCCGCCGCGCAAGAATCACTCGCAGGGCTTTGGTTACACCGGCAGTAGGCAGATCTTTACGGTGCCGCCCGGCGTCACGAGCGTGACGGTTACCGCCGCCGGCGCCAGCGGCGAAGATACGAGTCCCGATTCGACGGGCGGCGCCGGCGGTTTAGTAAAGGCGAAGATCGTCGTCACGCCTGGTGAGAAGTTGCGCGTCTATGTCGGCCAAGCGGGTGGATACGCCGGCCTTGGCGTCGGCGGCTACAACGGCGGTGGGCAGGGCGGTGCGCCCGACTCTCGCTTCGGCGACGGTATTCGTCCGTTCTACGTCGGTACGGGCGGTGGCGGCGGCGGTGCTTCGGACGTTCGCCAAGGCGGTAACCAAATTGCCGATCGCGTCGTCGTCGCGGCCGGCGGCGCGGGCGCGGGTCTCTTCGCCGGTTGCTGCAGCGGCACGCAGAGCGGTATGGGCGGCGCCGGTGGCGGCAAAACCGGAAAGCATGGCGCGAACGGCTGCTGCTACGGCCAAAGTGACGGCCAGGGTGGTGGAGGCGGCACGCAGACCGCCGGCGGCTCAGGCGGAGGCGGCGCGGGCCGCGGCAGCTGTCACGATGACGGAGCAAGCGGATCGCCCGGCATTGGGGGTGACGGCGGTCAGGGGTGTGGGTCAGCCGACGGCGGCGGTGGCGGCGGTGGCGGCGGCGGTTACTTCGGCGGCGGCGGCGGCGGTGGAGGGAGTCATTATAGCGGCTCCTACGATGGCTCCGGCGGCGGCGGCGGCGGCGGTTCCTCTTACGTTACGCCGACAGGGAAGCTGATTTCAGATCGCCACGGTGCAGCGCCACCCGGCAACGGCTCGGTCGTGATCTCCTGGTAAGCCGGCTACTCGCCGCGGCATCGATTGGTGAAGCGCTGTTCGGAATTGTTCTATCAGCCGTGCCCGCTTTGGCGTTCGATCTGTATTTTGGAAGCCAGCCTGCCGCCAGCGGCATCATTATGACTCGCATTGCGGGAATCGCGTTGGTTGGTTTCGGCATTGCCTGTTTTCCGCAGGGCGGGCGGCAAGGATTCGTGGGAATGCTCTCGTTCAGCGTTCTCATTACCGTCTATCTAATTATAATGGGCATCAGTGGCTCCGCGGGAATCCTGCTGTGGCCGGGCGTCGCGGTTCACGCACTTTTGTCAATAGCGCTCATTATTTGCACACGGCTAGAAAAAACGGCCTGACGGCAAGAGCCTGTTAGTTTCTTCCGCTAAGTGCTGAGGCAGTCACGGCATAACGCCGAACAAACGTTCTCCCGTGGGCGTAGTCGAAGATGATGCGATAGTTCCTGAGCACATTCGTCCCAAGAATACCGTCGTCATCGAGATTCTGACCGCGGCCGCCGCTAACGACGGTCACGAGCAGCGGACCAAGCTGGAGGTCTCCGGCTGTTGCGTGAGGCGCAACATACTGCATGGCGTCAAGGGTAACGCGGCCGATGAACCTTATTTGGGTCGCGCCAAGTTCGTGCAGCTTATCCGCGATTCGCTCGTAAACATCCTCATTGAGGGTCGTCTTACTTGCTCCCAAATCGAGCGCTAAGGTGACCGGTTCATTCTCGATACGCGCTCGGATTGTGGGCGTGCAAGAGCGCAATGGCGTGCTGACGACCGTCCAGCTGCGATCGGTCGCCGCTGGAGGCGCGGCGACGAGGGTGACAGTTTGGTTCAGAAAGTCGACGGCCAATGGTCTGCTTGCGATAAAATCGCACCCCAGAAAGCCAACAACTTCAACGCCCTGTTGTAGTTCGTCTTCATCGAGAACACCGACGTCGACGTTCGTAGCGTACACGGGTCCAATGTCGAGTCGCGGTATGACCGCGCTGGAAAACTCGACGCGGCCTCCTTTTGTCATGACGCCTTTGGCGAACTCGCGCCCACCGAGGCGCCGCACGAGATCTCGGTCGAGCGCGATGGTCGAGGACCCTGAGTCGAGCTTGAGCCAATATGGCATGCCTTTAATGTCAACACGAATAAGCACGCCCGACTCGCTTACCAGAGAGTTAAGCGTCCTGGGAAGTGGATACTCTGTGACGAACGGCGTTCGGGATTGCGGGACCGCCACCAGCCGGCGATCGGGCGGTATTCGCTCGTGTTTAAGCATCGTTATGTCGGATGTCTCGGGCGACAGACTGTTCGACCGCGCAACATATTTAGGAACCGGGTTCCCGCAAACCGGGACGTAGGCTGAGAAGCGCTGAGTGGTGACCGCGCCATCGTAGTCGTCCGATACTGCCTCGCGCAGCAAAAACGAGTCGACGTCGAAGTATCGCAGTTGGCGAATGCGTCTGTTCGGCTCAATCTGAAGAACGTATTGAAGAGGTGCGGTGCGGGTGACCCCAAGCATCCGCACGCGCGGGTCGGGGTGACGAGTCGCCGCGGCGAGCGTTCGATCGAACACGTTGGGTAAGCGGGTGTCGGGAAGAACTAGGCCATTGGGGGTCTGTAGCCACGACCAACCGGCGATTTCTCCGCGCTCGGAACGTATGCCGCGCGTGGTAGATACGAGTCGGTAATCGAGTGTCTCATTTCCGCGCGTCTCGTAGCTGTCACTCACGGCGACGTCGCCCTCACTAGTCTTTGTGCGAAACCTTAAATGGTACATCCCGGGAGTACGGCAGTTGCCCGACGCGTCGGTGTAGCGCGCAAGCAACTGATGCGCCGTGAGCGATGTTGGTGCGAACGGATTCGGTGCCGAACACGAAGTGAGGCCGAGGATAACGGCCAGGTACGTTGGAGCGCTGCTCAATCGGACCGAACGACCGTTCTCGACCGACGGGGATGCGTCTGGGCAATGGAGATCGTTACGCCATATGAGGTATGCCCGGGCTCTTTGATCGTCTGTATCGGAGTTTTGCCCCTGGGGTAGCTGTAAACGTCGATTGAGCTGCTACCATCGGTTACGATGACGTTCGAACCGTATATGTAGAAGTCGGAGAGACTGCCACGAATCCCGTGGCTGCCGGTTTTCACTCCGATACTGCCGGCGATGTCATAGCGGAAGAAGCGACCGCAGCACGCGTATTGATAAGGATTGGCGCTTCCGAGCGCGAGTAAGCCGACATTCCACTGAAGCCCCGCTGGTTGAAAGCCGCGAGTGTGTTCTTCGAGCGACACGCTCTGAAAGCTACTCCCTCCCTTGACCAGTTCGGCAACGGCAAACGGATTGGCATAGCCGTCGATAAAGAGATCACCGCGATTATCATAGGCGGCAAAATAAGGCATGAACGGTGTGGCGTACGTTGTGGGCGCGCCTGCGGCATGCTTATAGACGCTCGCACTGTGGTCACGATTCAGTACCGCTAATTTACCGCTTTTCATGTCAACCGAACATGAGGTTGGTTCGTGAGCATCAGCGAGCACTTGAATTGGACTGGTGCCCCCATGGGCATATTCGACCACCTCATATCCATCTTCGTCGGTGATGAAGACGTCGCCGGATTTATCCGCGCAGATGCCTTTCGGGTTCACAAAACCGGTTAAGGTGCCTACTAAGGTCCCATCGGGATATGAGAAAGCGTAGACGTTCGCCGGGCCGGAATCGCTTGCCGTATTCGCGACGTAAAGCAAATCATTGCCCGAGAGATCCGCCAGCATCCACGACCTGGCTATGAGGTGCTGCGCCACCGCACGGCGCTCCGGTAGAGCGCCCGGCGCTGCCTGACCCCCGCAACCGACGAGCACCGCGAAAGCCACACTCAAGCTGAGCGCGCCGCACAAACCTCGGTGAATCATTACGCCTCCAAAGAAAGCTTGGTCGAGGGCAAAACGTTTCGCTGATAGTCCATAGGTCCCGGTTTAAAAGCGAGCGGAAGGTAAACCGCGCGGAAGTTGGGTAAATCTAGCGCGTGGAAACATCAGCTCTTCAAGGACGGGTCGGCATCGTCACGGGCGGCTCCCGGGGGATCGGCGGAGCCATCAGCTCGCTGCTCGCTCAGGACGGCGCGACGGTTGCCGTACTTGGTCTCCCGGAGGACCGGGAACGAACCCAGACGCTGGCATCGCATTTAAACGGCGCCGCGTCACGCCTTCATTTTTACGAGACCAACGTAGGAGTCTTCGAGCGTTGTAAGGAGGCCGTCGACGCGGTGCTCCAAGAGCACGGGAAGATCGATTTCCTCGTCAACAACGCCGGCATCACGCGCGATCACACGATTCGCAATATGTCGGTCGAAGAATGGGAAGCGGTCCTGCAAGTCAATCTCTCGGGGCCTTTTTTTATGATCAAAGCGGTGCTGGATTCCATGCTCGAGCGCAGTTACGGACGCATCGTTAATGTGAGCTCGGTCGTCGGCGTCACCGGTAACTTCGGCCAAGCCAACTATGCGGCCGCTAAAGCCGGACTGATCGGCCTGACCAAAACCGTGGCGCGCGAGGTTGCCAAGCGCGGCATCACCGTCAATGCCGTCGCGCCCGGATTCATCGACACTGAGATGACGCGGGCAATGCCGCTGGCGGCGATCGAAACGGCGATCGAACAGACGCCGGGGCGGCGTTTGGGGCGTCCCGAGGAAGTCGCGCAGCTGGTGCGCTTTCTGCTGGACGACAATTCCGGGTATATCACCGGTGCGGTGTACAATATCAACGGCGGCTGGTACATGTGAACGTCGAAGAACGAATTGCTCCCGAGGAACTCAACTACGGCATCGACGTCGCGGGACTCGACTTTGCGTCGCTGACCGATTCGCTGCGCGCGGTTATCGCCGACGCGATGGCCGATCCGCTGCGCATGAGTACCTGGCTGACCGGCCTGGCGCTCGCCGAACAGAACGTCGGACTCAACATGCTGCGACGGTTGGGCGGCGAAACGACGGCCCCGTCGTTTTCGGGCGACAAACGCTTTGCCGAGTCGGAGTGGACCACCAATCCGATGCTCGCCGGATTCGTCGAAGATTATCAGGCGCGTACGAATGCCGCGCTGCAGCTGGTCGATTCGGCGCGCCTGCCGGCGACGACGCGCAACAAGGCTCGCTTCGCGATGCAGCTTATGTGCGACGCGTTCTCACCGAGCAACATTCCGTGGCTTAATCCCGGCGTCCTCAAAGAGGCAACGGATACCGGCGGGCTTAGCCTGCTGCACGGGCTGCAAAATTTCATGGACGACATGGTCAACAACGGCGGTTATCCCAAGCAGGTGGACAGTTCCGCGTTCGAAGTCGGAACGCACCTGGCCGCGACGCCGGGCCGCATCGTGATGCGCAACGAGCTCATCGAGCTGATTGCGTACGATCCGCAGACGCCGCAGGTGCATGCGATTCCGCTGCTCTGCAGCCCGCCGTGGATCAACAAGTACTACATCATGGATCTGGCGCCGGGACGCTCGTTCGTCGAGTGGGCGGTTCGCAACGGACACCAGACCTTCATGATTTCCTACCGCAATCCCGACGAAGCCATGTCGCATTACACGATGGAGCATTATCTGCGCGACGGGCTCCTGGCCGCCATCGATGCGGTGCGGGAAATCACTGGTGCGCCGCAAGTTAACCTCGCCGCGCTCTGCCTTGGCGGAACGCTGGCGCTGACCGAGATGGCCTATCTGGCGGCCAACGGCCAGGGCGACCGTGTGGCGTCGGCAACGGTGACCAACACACTGGTAGATTTCAGCATCCCCGGCGACCTCGGCGTCTTCACCGATGAAGACACGATCGTGCGGTTGGAAAAGCGGATGCGCGAGAAGGGCTTCCTGGAAGCGCGGGAGATGGCGCGGACCTTCGATTGGATGCGTTCGCGCGACCTGATCTGGAGTTACGTCATCAACAACTGGTTCAAAGGCAAGGAGCCGCCGGCGTTCGACATCCTGGCCTGGAACAACGACTCGACGCGCATGCCGGTGGAAATGCACTCGGAGTATTTGCGCGCCTGCTATCTGCATAACGCGATCGTCAAGCCGGGGGCGTTCAAGATCGGCGGCACGCCAATCGACCTCGGGAAGATCACGGCGCCGCTCTACGTACTCGGTGCCGAGAGCGATCACATTGCGCCGTGGCATGCGACCTATCTCACGACGCAGCATGTCGGCGGTGAGTCGAAGTACGTGCTGACCAACTCCGGGCACATCGCCGGGATCGTCAACCCGCCGGGCGGGAAGAAGACCTGGCACTACACGCGGCCGGCCGCCGAACGCGGGCAATCCGCCGAGGATTGGCTCGAGGGTGCCGACCGCAAGCATGGTTCTTGGTGGGAAGACTGGGCCGTTTGGGCCGACGCCCACGGTGGGCCAATGCGAGCGCCCTATCCGATCCCGGAGGGGGAGGCAGCGCCGGGACGCTACGTCCGCAACGAGAGTGCCGAGGCCTTCGCGCCGAAAGTAACGGCGCATCCATGACAGACGACGACAAGACCGGCCCGGGCGGCGCCTGGCGCAGCCTCGGCGATTTTATCCGAAGCCAGCGGGAGCTGGCCAATCTCTCAATGCGCCAGCTGGCCGAGATCGCCAAGATCTCCAATCCCTACCTGAGCCAGGTCGAGCGGGGGCTCTACAAGCCCTCGGCCGACGTGCTCAAGAGTATCGCCAATGCGCTCCATATCTCGGCCGAGACGATGTATGGCCAGGCCGGCCTGCTCGACGACTCGGGCACGCGGGACGAGAGCCATCACGGGGTGGAGCATGCGGTCAAGCTCGACCCCCGCCTGACCGTGGACCAAAAGGAAGCAATTATCCGGATCTACCGGAGTTTCGTCGGGCGAGAGTAGTTCTGTTGACAGATACAGCATCTGCTTGGTATACTTAGCGCACCTAAGAAATACCGATGAGGAGAGAGCGTTTAACATGGCTGTCAACGTTATGGAATACATGACCAAGTTTCAGGAAGAGGGTCTCGCCGCGATCAAGCAGACGCAAGAGGCCAGCCTCAAGGCGATGAGCACGTGGCGCGAGCTCGGCCGAGAGATGAGCGAGAAGCCGGGCACCGTCCCGACCCTCGAGAATATGCCGACCCCGACCCAGTTCGTCGAGTTCTCGTTCGGCTTCGCCAGCCAGCTCCTAGAGCTGCGCAAGGCCTGGACCCTTCGCATGGCCGAGATGATCGTCGAGGCCCAAAAGCAGACCGAAGCGACCGTTAAGGCCGCGACCGCGACGATGAACCAGAACGTCAACCAGAGCCTGAACCAGAACCCCAACCTGAACCAGAACCCGAACGTAAAACCCGTTAACTCCAAGTAACTTTTCCAGGGTCCGTTCACGAAACCGCCCGGCGCAAGCCGGGCGGTCTTTTTTTATCGCCGACCGAAGAGCGCGCGATGAACGACGCGACAACGACGATTGCCATCGGTGACGCGATACGCGTCAACCGGATGGGCTTTGGCGCAATGCGCTTGTGCGGTCCGGGAATCTGGGGTTGGCCGGCCGACCGCGAAAACGCCTTGCGCGTTTTGCGCCGCGCAATCGAGCTGGGCGTAAACTTCATCGACACCGCCGACGCCTACGGGCCCAACGTCAACGAAGAGCAGATCGCGCAGGCACTCTATCCTTATCCGAGCGATCTGGTGATCGCCACCAAGGGTGGATCGACGCGCGGCGGCCCCGGCGACTGGGGGCGCGACGGACGACCCTCGCACCTCAAGGAGGCGTGCGAAGGAAGCTTACGGCGGTTACGCCTGGAGTGGATCGACCTCTATCAGCTGCACGCCGTGGATCCCACGGTCCCGTTCGAGGACCAGGTCGGCGCGCTGCGCGAGCTGCGCGACGCGGGGAAGATTCGGTATGCCGGTCTCTCCAACGTGACGCTCGCTCAGCTGCGGGCGGCGCAAAGCATCGTCGAGATCGCCTCAGTGCAGAACAGCTATAACGTCGGCGATCGCGAGAGCGACTCTATCGTCGAGTATTGCCAAGGCAACGGCATCGTCTTTATTCCGTACTTCCCACTCGACGGCGGCGATCTTCACACGATCGAAGCACTCAAACCAATCGCGGCACAGGTTGGAGCGACCATCTGGCAGGTGGGGCTGGCGTGGTTGCTGCATCGCTCGCCGGCCATGTTGCCGATCCCCGGAACGTCGTCGCTCGAGCATCTCGATGAGAACGTCGCGGCTGCGCGCCTGCAGCTAAGCGACGAGGTGTATAAGGAGCTCGATAAGGCCGGGTAGAAAACACGCTGCCCTCAACTCTTCAACTTCGGAGGCGCTCGTTATGTATGTTCCCTCACTGCGCCGTCCACTCGTGGTCGTGGCGCTTCTTGCCTTCGCCGGATGCAGCGGTGCGTCGTCGCTGACGTCGCAACCATCGCTCGCAAACGCACCCGGTTCGTCATTCGTTCGTCCGGGAATGCCGTTCGCACCGGCCGTCGGTCACCATATCGGTTTGCCCTCGATCCATCCGAACTACGCGGCAAAGGGTTCGCTCGTCTTTGAAGGCGACCAGCTGGAAGCAGCCGTCAACATCTATCAGACGAAGAATCTGGCGAGTAACCCCGCGCCGATCGCGACCATTGCGGTCAGCCATGGATGCCCCTATGGCCTGGCGGCAGATAAGAAAGGCACGCTCTACGTTGCCGACAACTGCGGCGGCAACGACGTCGAGCTGTATGCCAAGGGGCAGACGACTCTCAAGTCGTCGATTACCACCGGCGTGAGCAACCCGCTGGGCCTTGCCATCGACAAGAGCGGGACGCTGTTCGTGAGCAATTATCCGGCGTCGATTACTGAATATCCGTACGGGGCGACGTCCCCATCGAAGACGATTACCGGCGGCGGCCTAGCCGATCCGTTCGGTTTAGCGCTCGATAAGAACGGCAATCTTTTTATTGCCGACTTTGGAGCCTTGCAGGTCTTTGAGTTGCCGGCAGGCGGCTCCAGCGTGACGCCGCTCAATCTTTCGGGCTTGAGCTCGCCGGTTGGGGTTGCCGTCAATAAAAAGACCGGCGACCTTTGGGTAACCGACGAGGGCGGAAATAAGATCAATATTTACGCTGCGGGCTCGACGACGCCCAAACAGACGATAACGGGGCACGGATCCCCGTATGCAATCAGTCTGCAGAATAGCGGCAAGCCAAAGGGTGAGGTCGTCTATTCCGATCTCGGTACCGATTCGATCTATGCGTTTAAGCCGGGGCAGTATACGTCGTATGCGACGCTTAACAACGGCGTAAGCCTTCCCACGGGTCTGCTGATCACCAAACTCTAGTGCTCGAACGTTTGTCTGCGGCGGCAGTCGTACTTGGGCTTTCATGCGCCCTGTACTTGATTGCCGCCGTGGTCAGGCATCCACAGAAGATGTGGATCATGAATCTGGTCTGGCCGATCACCGCGCTGTATTTTGGGCCATTTGCGATTTGGGCGTACTATGCGATGGGCCGGCGCATGGACAAGCCGCTATGGCAGAGCGTTGCCGTCGGCGGGACGCATTGCGGCGCCGGCTGCACGCTGGGCGATATTATTGCCGAGTTCGCGCTCTTTGCGCTCGTTGGGGCGGCGGTGACTGGTTGGGCACGGATGGGGATTACGTATGCGGCGGATTTTACGCTGGCGTACATTTTGGGAATCGCGTTTCAATATTTCGCGATCGCGCCGATGCGGGGCGATTGGGGGCGTCGCAGCCTCATCGCCGCCCTGCAAGCCGATACCCTCTCACTGACCGCGTTTGAGATCGGCCTCTTCGGCTGGATGGCGATAGCGCAGATGGTGCTCTTTCAGCCGTCGCTTCAGGCGAACGAGTGGACGTTCTGGTGCATGATGCAGATCGGGATGATTCTCGGATACTTTACGGCCTTTCCCGTAAACTGGTGGCTGATCGCTACGGGCATTAAAGAACGCATGTAAAGGCTTGAGCCCGAGGCGAGGAGTCTCGGGCTCAAATCGTTGTTGCCGTTCTCTAGTAGGGTGCGGGCGGAGCCGGCGCGACGCCGGTCACCAGTGCGCTGGCCGAGAGATCGCCCGTGTCGCTGTAGAGATACGTTCCGGACGGATAGGCATAGACGTCGAGCGAGCCGTTCTCGGCATCGCCGCAGTAGATGTGCTTCTGCTTGTGGTCGAGCGGGCACCAGATCGACGCACCCATCAAGGGGAAGGTCGTCGGGGCGCTGGTGTACGGCGGGGCGAAGACGTCGATGGTTCCGGCGAACCAGTCACTGATCACCATATTATCTTGTTTGTCGAAGGACGGTACGCCGGGTAAGCCGAGGACGATGCCCGAGAGCTGCGTTCCCGGCATTTTTCCTTGCGAAAACTCGATGACGATGCCTTGGTTGCTGCTCGTCAAGGTCGACACAAAGACGTCGCCCTTGTTGTCGCTCTGCACGCCGAACAACACTGAGAACGAAGGATCGCTCAGAGTGCGCAGCAGCTTGCCCTTCGAGTTGTAGACGTTGACCGTCGGCGGTCCGCTGATGTCGTTGATGTTGAGAATATAGACGTTCCCGTGCCGATCGAAGGCGACGTCGGCCGGCTCGCCGGTGGGATCGGGAATGGTGAGCTTGGCGGTGCCGCAGTTGGGCGCGTATTCCGTGGTCGAGTTGGCGCGCCCGTCGGGAACCCACAGGTTGCCCTTACGGTCGATGCGGATGCCGTTGGTCGAATCGGCCGGCTCGCACACGGTGGGCGGCTGATTAGTCTTGTCGTTTGCCTTGAACCACAGGACGCTCGAGCCGCCGAACTGCGCTACGGCGATTCCCGAGTCGCGCCGCGATCCTGCCGGCGCTGGCTTCATCCATGCGGGGCGTACGAGATTGGGTTTAAAGGACGCGGGGAAAACCGATGCTGCGCCGTTGCGCGCGCGCAGGGGAGTAAAGCCGCTTGCGTTCGCCTGCGGAACGACGCCGGCGCTGAAATTTTGCTGCGGGCTTTGCGAGCAAGCCGTAAGCAAACCAAGCGCCAAAACGGCAGCGGTAGGGGTGAAGGCGGAAAGACGCACGCGGACAATCTCCTTTAGAGGCGTGAAGGTTTTCTCAATGGATATTTACCGATTGAAGACGTTGGCTCCGTCCGCTAAAGTCTCACGTTAGTCCCATGCCCAAGCGAAAACGTTCGGCGGTCCCGGCATTGCTGCAGAACTTGCGAGCCGTGCATCCAACCGCTCGCCGAACCGAGCTAGGCCCCTCGCTCGATGCCGTCGTCGGTAAGATCATCGACGAGATCGGGTCGGAATCGGAGCAGGAGCGGCGCCGCTTCACCGTGCTGCGCCGCAGCGACGTTCTGCGCGAGCCGCACGACGCGATCGCACGAGACGTCGGTCTCTCGCGCAGCCAGTTTTATCGGGATCTGCATGCCGCCCGCGAACGCTTAGGCGACGCGCTCGACCGGGCGTTTAGCGTGCGCGCCTCGCAGAGATTCTTGCATCCGGCGGTCGCGGCGCGACGCATGACGGTCGAGACGTTGCGGGCATCGGGTCAACACAATCGCGCTCGCATTGCCGTCACTGAGTCGCTGCGCGATGCGGGTGCGGCCGAGGCGATCGAGCTGCTCTGCCTGCGCGCGGAGCTTGAAACGGAGTCGGGCCGGTTTGACGGTGCTCGGGCGAGTACCCGCGAGGCGCGGGCGCTGCTGCCGCAAGTCGGTGACGCACGGCTGTTGGATTTGTTTTCGCTGGCTTGCGACTTGGAGGATTTTGAGGCGGCGCACTGCGTTGGGACTCCGACCGAGGCGGGTGCGCGGGAAGTTTGTCTCGCGCGGTTGCGCGCGCGTGCCGCCGGCGATCGCGCGTATGCGTCGTTGCTGGTGAAAGCGTTGATTGGTGAAGCTTCGCTGCTCTTTGGTCGCGGGGACGAGTTCCGCGCGCTGGGGCTTATTGAGGAGGCTGCCGCGTTGGTTCGGCGCGAGCCGCTGGTGGATACGCGTTTGGCGATCGACGTGCAGGTACGCGTGTCGGGATTGCACGCGGCGCGTCCCGACGGGCTATCGGGCGCGCTGGAGGAAGCGGCGCGCATCGTGGACGCGGGGATGCATTGGCGCGACGCGCGCACGCTGCGTCTCGGACTCCAGACGATGTCGGCGCACTTATTGACGCTCGGGCGGGTTGATGAAGCGAAGGAGTATGCGTTGCAGGCGCGGGCGCTGATCGAGCTCTTCGGCAGCGCGCTCGACCGCGCCATCGTGCTTTCCAACCTGGCTCGCATCGAGATCCATCGGCGCGACGGCGCGCAGGCGCTCGCGTGGGTTGGGCTGGCGCGTGAGACCGGGTGCGATGCGTTTCCAATAACGCAGGCCGTCGCGATTTCCGAAGCCGAGGCACTTACGCTGGTCGATCAGCCGCTTCGGGCGCTTGGTGCGGCGCGCCAGGCCGGCGCACGCGTTACGGAGTGGCCGCGGCTGCATGCGCGGGCAAAGCTGGCAGAGGCCGTGGCGCTATCGGCCCTTTCTTCAAGCCGCGAAGCGCAGCGATGCAGCAGCGAGGCGGTCGAGCTTTCGCGCGTTGCCGGCGGTCCGCTGGTCGAACTGCGCGCGCTGGATTTAAACGTCAAGCTTACTGGCGACGCTGCGTCGCAGCGCGCCTTGCGGGATCTGCGCGCGGCGCTCAGCGGTTAGGCAGGCCGCTCGTGAGCTTTCGAGGGGTGGGGATAGTTCTTTGCGTTGCGGCGCTGGCGGTCGTTAGCGTGCGAGCGGCGGAGATTCCCGAGAACGTTCATCGGGAGTATGTGATGGGCGCAACAAGTGTATATCTGCCCGCCAACCCGACGACGATTGCGTTGCAGGGCACCGACTGGTACGGGCATTACCGCTCGCCATATATCAAGGTCTTGGTCAACGGGCGCGGGCCGTATACGTTTCTTTTTGACACGGGCGCTAGCGTGACGACGGTTAGCTCGCAGGTGGCCCGTGCGACCGGGGCCGAGATCGTGAGCAACGTTCCGGGGCACCACGCGATTGCGAAGTTGCGCGAACTCAGCGCCGGCGGGATCTCCATGCGCGATTACTTCGTAGTGATTGCCGACGGCGATGACGTCGACGGAATTCTCGGCTTCAACGCGTTTGGGAAGAACTACTTAACGCTGAATCTGGATCGGCGGACCCTGGTGGTTGGAAGCCGGCCGTTGCCGCTGCCGTCGGCTGTTTGGCTGCCATACACGTTGCAGAGGCATCTGGCGACGATCGAGCTTTCCATCGACGGGCGCCGGCTGCCGACGCTCATTGACTCGGGTGACGACGCGTATGCTTGGGAGGGGACGCCGGACGATCTGCGAGGGCTCGGCTTTGACTCGACTCCCGTCGAGTCGGCGATCGTTTACAACGGGCAGACCGGTGCCACGCGAACGCGAGTTACCTCGGTCGATGGAACGCTGGAACTCGGGAGGTTTTACGCCGTGCGGCCGGCCGTGGCAATCAACGAATCGCTGCCTTTGCCCGACATTGGCGTGGATGTAATCGAGCAGTTCGTGCTCGAGTACGATCGCATCCACCACCGCGTGGCGTTTTCGCCGCTGTTTCGGGGGCGCGAGTTCATGGTGCCGGGCGAAAGAACGTGCGGTTTATCCATATCGTTCCGTCAGAAGAAGCGGCTCGTGCGCGACGTGCTTCCGGGGCGTGCGCCCGCGAAGGCCGGAATAGTGCGCGGCGACACGATCGTTGCCATTGATGGGCACGATGCCGAGCTAGTGAGTTACCGCCAGTGGGATGAGATCGTGCGCGGCAGCAGCGGCGTCACGATAGCTTGGGAACGCGACGGCCGGCAGCACTCCCAGAGATTTCCGATCATCGAACTGAAGTGACGCCGATGCCGCGGCGGCCCTAGCTAAGAAGCACGTTTGTGGTTTGGGCAAATCGACTGGATCGAGTCGGTGATTGCCTGGGGGATATGATGACCGGCGAGATGCGTAAAGATGAGCGAATAGGCTCGCCCGTCAACAATTGCTAAGTGGTAGATCTGAGAGACGGTCTTGCCGCTTGGCGTCGCGAGGCGCGCATCGAACGTCCAACCTTTTTGCAGGCCATGGCAGGTCGATTCGCTGTGCGAGTTTACTATCGTGCGGTCGCGCGACACTTCGTCAATCGCGGTACGTACCTCCGCATCAAGCGTCTCAGCCGCCGGAACCTGACGAGTCGTCAGCGAAATGTTCTCGCCATTGCCACTGACGCCGAAGTGAGGAGAGAGCCAAATAAAATCGACCGGTCCGTTGGACGGCGGAGTTTCAGCGGCCCAGCCTTTCGGCGGAACGAAGGATCCAGGCAGCGTCAGCGCGCTCAGGAATAGCGACAGGAGCATTGCTATCATCTCAGCCGTAATTCAACCGTGCGCGAAGAAAATCCCGGCCGTGCTAGCGCTTGCCGCGGTGGCGCTGACGTCAGGCTGTTCGGACGAGGCCGACAGAAAAGCCATGGCGCGTTGGGCTGCCGCGTATACTTCGCAATGCGAGAAGGCTATTGCAAACGATCCAAGCCTGGCAGGCGACGGTCCTTCGTTTTGCACGTGCGTCGCAACGCGATACGCTGCCAAATTTCGTGCCGTGCAACTACCGCTGATGTTTGTCTCTAAGCCGTTGCACGACGCGGGCAGCGCAATGACGACCGAATGCGCCTTAATTGCGTCGATTGAAGACGAATATTATCGTCTGAGGGAATCCCTTAGCGCGCACAATGACTTGGCCGCGACCGCATACCTTGCTCCGGACTTCGTCGGCACAGACGTACGAGGGCGCGACGAGGACGCGAAGCAGATGCTTTACCGAATGAAGTCATACCGGAAGGACGCGGCTCAGATCACCACGGTTCTGTCGGCTCGCGAGATTGGGAAACGCATGGCCGTCGGCCGCAAGGTTTTGGAGGTGACGAAGGTAACCGTCGGCCGCAAAAGCCAAACGCTCGAGACGCTTACATTCTTCAGCGACACGTGGATCGACTCTGACGGTACCTGGTTGTTGCAGCGTAGTCGAGTCGATAGGATAGACACGTACGTTGATGGCAGACTCGCCTCGAAGGTGACATCAACCGGTCAGGCAAGGTAGATTGGTTAGCGGGGGCCGACGGCGAGGCTGACGGGATCGCTGATGTCCGTTGAGTAGGTTCGAACGACCCCTCCGCTTGCGGGGGCATATACGGTAACGTTATTTGCCGGGGGATTGCCGACGTAAACGAAACCGCTGTGGTCGAGTGCCAACGATGTCGGAGAAGCCGTGCCTTTGGAGATGGTCCGCAAGTGCTTTCCGGTCTGTGCGTTATAGGCCGTTACGGTGCCGGCCTCACTATTGGCGACAAAGAGGTTCCCAGAACCAATCGTAAGCGCTGCGGGCTTTAAAACGTCCTTGCTAATCTGCTTCGCGAGCTTTGCGTCGTGCGTATAAACGTTGACCGGTTTGGGGTTATTGCCGACGAAGAGCCTATCGTTGCCGTAGGCCATGGTAAGAGGGTGCTCGATTTTGTCGGATATGGTTTCCTTCGGCGTGGAGGCCCCGAGGGCGTAAACGGTCACGTTTGTGGTGCCCGAATTTAGGACGTAAAGATTGCTGTTCTTATCGAACGTAACGGAGATCGGCCGGCTGACGCCATCGGTAATTTCGCGCAGCATCGTCGTTCCGGTCGGAGGGTAAACCGTTACGCTGCCTTTTTGCCCGCGAGAAAGGTGGTTGGCAACGTAGAGATTCCCCGAGGCGTCAAACGCTAGAGAGAACGGCCGATTGATGCCGTCGGTGATTGTGCGCAGTACTTTCCGGCTGTCGGCGCCGTACTCGACCACCTCCCCTGAAGCGCCGCCACTATCTGCGACGTATATATTACCGGAGGTATCCAAGGTTAGCACGCGCGGCGCGCCCTTCAACTTGATTCTATATTTCAGATTGGTATCGGAGCCATAGACGGTGACGGAGTTACTTTTTCCGTTCGCGACGTAGAGATCGCCGCTCGCGGCACGATCGACGATGCGTGCCGTTGGGACTTGCGATGCCGGCGAAACGGTTGGAGCGATGCCTCCGCCTTGGCACGCGGTTAGTGCCGCAACGCCGAGATTAGCGGTTAGAATGAATACAAAGCGCTCGACATTCATTGAAAACTCCACCGTAGCTCTCTTGGAAAAAATTTACGACCCGGCCCTTTTTCGAGGCCAGCCTTATTCTGCCCCGCAAGCTTTTGGTGGATCGCCGCTTCTCGAAGCGCTGGCATCGAGGGGCGCAAGCGCGGCTTAGCAGAGAAGAAGAACCAGGAAGATTCGGGGGCTGGACCCCTGACTTACGTCTGGCCGTACGCGCAGGGTGGTAAACACATAAAAGTGCTTCGCCGCGCCAAGGTGGTGCGCCGTTCATCGGAACGACCTTCAGCGCTAGATCACGTTAAAGGTCGCCGTAACCGGAAGCTGTCGTGCGAAGCCGTGGACGAGGGCGCTCTCACGTCGATGGGGGCGTAGAATTCATGAATCCGACTGAAAGGCAAGGATCTCGATCAGCCGGACGCACTCTGCCTTTTGACAAGCATCTTTAGGTTACCCATTCCACCAGCGTTCCAACTAGCAAGCGCCGCTTGAGAAGGATGGCTGCCTTCACCATTCATGGAGCCGCCACGACCTCAACTGCTTAAGGCGCGTCGCTTACGACAACGATGTCGAAGAGTCGATCGAATCGCATAAGGTCAAGTACGCGGCAAATGTTCTCGCGAACCCGCAGCGTGATTGGGTGACTAGCGAAGCGAGTTCGGAGGGTGGCTAATTCGTGAAGTGCCGTCGAATCGATGTAGGTGACCTTCGTCATGTCAATCTCGGCGCGTTCGTCTACGCGAAGGGAGCCCAATAACTTCGCGAGAGCCTCCTTATCGGCGAGATCATATTCGCCTTGGAGCTCTATGCGTCGGGACGGACTGTTCATCTGGGTCTGGCCATTCTCTCGCGGAAACGCGGATTGGCCAAATGCGGTCAACGCGGGCTTGGGTGAGGATTATATGTTACGAGATTGCTCGGCTCATACCTTTTAAGGATAGCGTCAGAGTATAGCAGGCGCTCGTTATGAAGCCGGTTCCGAAAGTCGTGAAGTTGGGCGGACCGTTCTTTGGGTATGATGCAAATCTAGTTGAAGGCACGAGTACTGGTTTGGTTCGCAACCGGGAGTGGCCTTACTACCCTGCAGTCCTTAGCCATCCGGCAATTGGAGAACAATGTTCCTACACAACAAGAAAATGATGTATACGGTGCGAGTCGACCAGCCCAACGCAAGGTTTGCGAAAATGCTCCTCGAGCAGTTTGGCGGCCCAAACGGGGAGCTCGGCGCGGCTTTGCGCTACTTTGGTCAAGGGTGGGCGGAGTCCGATGGAAAGCGTCGCGACTTGCTGTTAAATATCGCGACGGAAGAGCTATCGCATCTCGAAATGGTAGGCCAAATGCTGACGATGCTCCTCAAAGGTTCCCCCGGCGCGTTGGTCGATCAGGTCGAAGGGGGATACATCGGCGACTTACTCGATCAGAAACACGATCACTACACGGAAATGTCCCTCAATAGCGGTCAAACCGTCCTTGGAGGCCCAGGGCCGCGTTTTACCGATTCAATGGGGAACTCGTTTACGGCGGATTGGGTCGACACGATCGGAAACCCGACCGCCGATCTTCGCTCCGACATCGCGGCAGAGGCGCGGGCAAAGATCGTTTACGAGCGTTTGATCAAACAGTGCGATGATGCCGGTGCGCGCGACACGCTAACGTTTTTGATGCAGCGAGAAGTAGCGCACCAAAAGATGTTTGAATCGGCGCTAGCGGCCATTCCGGATAACTTCCCGCCGGGAAATATCGTATTGGACGACTTCGCTCACGATTTCTTCCATACATCGACGGAAGAGATCGCCGCGGGAAACGGCACGTCTAGCTCACCTGGGTACAAGTTACTCACCTCGCAGAAGCTTTGGGAATTCAGCCCCAAGGCCGGCGAGCCTCACGGCGGTGATCCGGAACTTCCGCCGGCAAATCCCGAAGTAGCATCGGAGACGCGCAAGAAGGCGAGTTCCCACAAGTAACCTCCAGAAACCGCCGCAACGCAATCGTCGCAAAGGCACCGCCAGACCGGTGCCTTTGCGGCGGGGAACCACCGTTTCGCCGCGTAATGCAGATGAACATGACGGACAACGAAGAAGCCTCGGCGCCAGAATCCGCAGTCGGCGCAGATCCCTCGCGATGCTTCGCACAGTGCCCCACGCATGCGGTGGGACACTGCTACGAGGATTTCGGGCATAGCGGCGATCACAAGTGCAGTTTCGATAGAGGCACCTTTTAAGGATCGGCGCATGGCCGGCGCCCGTCGCGTGCACGGGTCGGTCTTGCGCACTACGCCTCGGCTGAGTAAACTGGCCCCTTTTCTAGAGGTGCTCTTCCCGCGCGGTCTACTTTCCCTGAATACGGGCTGCCTGAATTTGCCGCTACGGTGTGGGGAAGAAGGCAGGATAAGGGCCCAGCGTTAGGATCGCCACATCGAGCATTTCTAGTTTTGCAAGTGGCAACGAATCTACCGCTGCGCGAGCCGCCGCTTCGTCGGCGCACTCTAGCAGCATTACCGCACCCGCCGCGTCCTTTCTGCTCCAGATCGAACGAACGACCCCGTCTCTGTAGAGCTCGCGCACCCGCTCTCGCTCGGCCTCGATATGTTCGGCGAATTGCTCGTCGGTGAATCGCTCGGTGAGACGACGTGAAATCGAAATGAACTGCATGCGAGGATGAGTGGATACTAGACCAAAAACTCCTGCGTCGTCGAGGTGCGGGGCTCGCGCGTGCGGTTAGTCAGAGGTAGGGTTCCAGGCAAGTGCAAGGGCGCTAAGGTTTTAGTTTGAACGCTATGCCGCAACCGAGACCATTTGCGCAGTGTGGATCACCGCTTTGCGGCGCCGTACCGTATAAATAGCCAGTGGATAGTAGATTTAGGGGCCACCGCTTCCGAATTCGGTCGTCCCGAAGTGCCCGGTGCATCTTGAATTAAACCGCCGAAACGGACCCTTGACATCCGATCCGCATCAGCTGCGCCAGCCGAATCGGTCGTGCCATACAACTTCCCGTCCTTGCCTCGAAGCGAAGTGCCAGCGGGGTGGCTACCGTCTGCGCCGTTGTGGAATCGGTGCAAGGATCGTTTCCTGGCCGTTCCGCTCAATCTTGAAGAGTATTCCGCATCCCTCTCCCTGGCAGCGGACCTGGCAAAGGGCAAAATCCCGTACCACATCGAGGCGCGCATCGAGCAGGCAGATCGGCGTTTCAGTGCGGGGGTGGAGCGAGCCGGCTCGCTTGGCGGCCGAAGCGGACTGTGAGACGCCGGCCCAACTCCGTGGCGACTATGACCGTTCATTCATCGGCAGAAATGGAAAGAAGAAGTGAGCTACCGAAGAAAGAGAAATCCTACATAGGTGGTTTCATCATTGTCGCGCCCATTGCGTCGGCTTGCGACTTGCACATCATCTTTACGTTGTGCTTTTTCATCATCGCTTGTTTTTGGTCAGCAGTCATACCGGCCATTTTGGACTTCATCTGAGGCTGAGTCATGTACATCTTCTTGGTCATGTTCACACCGACGACAGGGTCACCTGAAGCGCACTTGGGCATCGCCATCATCGGAGCTGCGGTCGACATGCTGCTTTGCGCCTGACTCGGTTGCATGCTTACGAGAAACATGCTCATGGCTCGCGACCTATGAGGTCAGGTGTTCGCTGGAATAGGACTGCCTCGCGCGGGTACGTCACGACGCATGGTGAGACGGAGACTTGCTACGACGCCATCACTTGGAACACCAGTGTGTCGATTATCGCCTTGCAAAAGAACGACCTGGTGCTGGTTTGGAGCGCTACCGTCGCGGCAAGCGCCCCATCATCGGCTCGTCGCAAATCCGACGCCGCTTTAGGGGACGGTCGGCCGCGCATTCATGACGATCTTAAAGACGAAGCGATCAAACAAAATGTTCCGGGCCGGAGCCGAAAACTTTGTATGCTTAGTGTTTTGATGGTGGGCGGTATAAGGATTGAACTTATGACCTCTTCCGTGTCAAGGAAGCGCTCTCCCACTGAGCTAACCGCCCGTCGCAATCGCGAGAAGTGCCGATTTTTCGCAGTTTTGCGCGCCGGCCCTGCCGCTCGGAGGTTTGACAAGGCCTTCGCGCGCGTGATAGAGTGGCGCGTACCACTTTTCACTCGCCAACACGGAGGCACGATGAATCAAAATCTTCGAAATTGCTTCCCCTGGCCGTCAATGACTGACGGTGGGTCGGCGTGTTTTGGACCTTCGGAGGGCGGGCCGGCGTAACGTCGGCGTCTCGATCCATCCGAAGGCCTCCGCGAACGACCGGGGGCCTTTTCATTTTCCACATTTCACTCGCATAAGTGAGGCAACATCATGGAACTCTGGCATCAGAGCGAGGCTCGGGTGCGCCATGACGACGCCTTGGAAAACGCCCGCCGCGGCCGGCTCGCAAGCCTGGCATCGAGCGGACGAAGTCCGGGGATTCGCATTCGCATCGCGGCCGCAGCGCAGGGACTGAGCAACGCGCTCGAAGCGTTCGCGCAGAATCTGGTACGCGGTGAAGCTCGCTAATCGCTACAGAAGGGCGGCGGCATCCATCGTGACGTCGGCGCCCTTCCACTCTTTTTCGAAGTGCGCACGCGTGGCCGCGGCCTGCGCTTCTTGTCCGTCGGCGGCCATTGCGGCAGCCAATCCGTAGAGCGCGCGCGGATCGTCGGGATAGGTTTGCAGTGTTGCATTGAACGCGTCAATCGCCTGGGCGTTAGCACCGCGCCGCAAATAGAGCGCGCCTAGCGCCTCGCCAGCCGGAACGTACGGAATTATTTCGCCCGAATAATCCGCCCGCTGATTAGCGATCGCCGCCTCGAGCCAGCGCTCGGCCTCGCGGTCGTTGCCGTCGGCTTCGGCGAGCCGTGCCAAAAAAAGTTGCGGCAAGTAGCCGCGCCTCGGAGGGCCGTTCTTCATGAGGTCCGCCGCGATCGCGCGCGCCTCGCTCGTATTCTGCAGCTGCAGCGCGGCGAGCCCCCGAACCGCCGGTCCGCCATATTGATTGCCGGTCGCCGCATAGGCGCCGGCGTAGTCGCCGAAACGCAGGGCGGTCAGCGCGTCGAAGCTGGTGTCGAGTCCGGCGGCCATGCGCTGCGCCCACTGTCGCGCGACCGAATAGTTCCCCAGCATCATCGCGGCAGCGTAGCCGACGGCGATATCGTGATTGACGTAGCGATCGGTGTGTTGCGGGTCGCTCCCCGAAGTGTTGAGCTGCTGCATTAAGGTGTAGGCGCGCTCGCTTGAGGCAATTGCCGCGGTATAATTGCCGGTTTCGGTCCAATAATGCGCCGGCATATGCGCCAGGTGCTCGGCTTGCGCCGGAAAGTCGGCGGCGTCGAGACGTTGGGCGCATTTGAGCGCGGCCTCGCGTTGCGGCGCTAGATCGTAGAGATGAAGGCAGAGATGGTTGGCCATCGGATTGGTTGGATCGTCGCGCAAAACACCCTCGACAAGCGTCAGGGCGTCCTGCGTTTCTAAACTGAGCGGCGCCGAACTGTTCCAGGTTAATCCGCCGGTCTCAATTAAGGCTTCTGCCGTCAAAAGTCGCACGTTCCGATCTGCGGAACGCTCCGCGAGCGATACCATGGCGTGACGGTAGGCGGTGTCGTCGTCCTGCCAGTCGGCAAAGCTGCCTTTATAGCGAAGCTGCATGGCTGTGATCAGACCTCGATTATCGGGCGATAGACTCGACTCGAGCGCCACCGCTCGCGCAATCGCCTGCTGTCCGGCCGCGAAACGCTCTTGCGTGATCGGCGTGTTGAGATCCGGTCCTTTGGCGAGTGCGATGCCCCAGTATCCCATTGCCAGACGCGGATCGCGCACCGTCACCTGCGCAAACGTTTGGGCCGCGGCGTCGCCATTATACGCATAATAGAAGAAGAGAGCGCGATCGATTTCGGATTGCGCCTGCGGACCGGCGGCTGCGACGGGCAGATGAACGGAGGTGGCTGCCGCCACGACGGCAGATATGATGACGGCGACGACGTTCACAAGCGGACTTTCTGCCGCCGCCCCGCGCTCTCCGTGCTGGACACTCCAAGGAGGGGTAGGGTAAGATACGCTTTTGTCCAAGGTGCCGTAGCCGGTGCGGGCGCGTAGCTCAGTGGGAGAGCATCCGCTTCACACGCGGGGGGTCGTTGGTTCAATCCCAACCGTGCCCACCACTCGCCTCGTCGCTTCGGCATCTGGCGCTGTAGCTCAGTTGGTTAGAGCGTCGCCCTGTCACGGCGAAGGTCGTGGGTTCGAGCCCCATCAGCGTCGCCATAGTCCCGAGCGCACCGCATGTCAGCGCAAAACAAAAATGCGGTGCGCTCGCCTTAACCGGCGCGCCAAGGTAGCTCAGTCGGTAGAGCACGCGCCTGAAAAGTGCGGTGTCGCGCGTTCGATTCGCGCCCTTGGCACACTCTGAAGAGGCCCGGAGAAAAACCGGGCCTCTTTCTTTTTGTGTGCCAAGGCCCTGGCACAGGCGTGCGATCAAATGAGATGTGCCGAGAGCGCGCTTGAGCCATTGCGGCAACTGCGGGGGCGCGAAGGCTTTACTAAGGTCGGGTGGAGCTCGTTGCCTTAGCTGCCATAACCGCTGGGGTCGCGAGTACTACCACAAGAGTGAGCTGCGGCGGCAAAAGCAACAGGCAGCCTATGTCCTACGCAAATACGGGCTGTCGATGGACCATCTCGAGGGCATGCTCGAGTCGCAGAATGGCCGCTGCGCGATCTGCCGCAAAGGCTGGGCCGAATGTAAGGCCGCTAAGCGGGTACGACACGAGGCCATGTTTCTTCACTACCTTTACGTAGACCACGACCACCAATCGGGACGGGTGCGCGGACTCCTTTGCAACGCTTGCAATACCGCCATCGGGATGTTTGAAGAAGATCCATCCCGGTTCGACGCGGCAGCGTCATATCTAAAAAGGGGAGATTAGTCTGGTTGGCGCAGGGTGCGCTCGAAAAACTCTACCGTGCGACGCCACGCCGCCTCGGCGTGCTCGGGGTGGTAGTGTCCGAGGCCCCCTTGACCGGGCTTGCCGGTATTGTAAAAACCGTGCTTGGCGCTGTAGCGATGAAACTCATATTGCACGCCTGCGTCGCGCAGTTTTTGCTCGAGCGCCTCAGCTCCGGCGAGGGTAAAGTGCTGATCTTCGGTCGCCCAGTGTCCCTGCACCGGAACCGAGATCTTGCTTGGGTCGCCGGCCTCCGGCGGCGGGTAGCCGTACCAAAGGCTCGCGGCGTCGAACTCGGTCGTGTGCATGACGTCCAGCAACGCCAACGCACCGCCCATGCAAAATCCCATGACGCCGACGCGCTCTGCCCCGAGTTCGCGTAAATAGCGAGCCGCGCCGACGCCGTCTTGCGTCGCCGCGTCGCCAAAATCGAGGCCTTCCATAAGGTGGTTCGCTTCGTCGCCGGTGGCGGCGCTGCGCCCCCGAAATAGATCGGGGACGAGCACGTTAAAGCCGTAAGATGCGAGGCGATCCGCCGTTTCCTTGATGCGTTCGTCGACGCCCCACCACTCCTCGAACATCACGACGCCCGGCGGGCGCTGCAGGTCGAGGTCGGGGGCTTCGGCGAGATATCCCGGCGCGGCGGCGCCGTCGGGCCGAATGAAGTCGACCATCTTACCCATTAGCGGTGCGTGACCGGAACGGTCTCCTCGGCGTCCTGGCGATCGAGGTTCTCACGCCGTTCGCGCACCAACCACTCATTCGCGCGCTGCACGTCTTCGGCCGCGACGCGCTCGGAGAACCACGCGAAGAGCGATTGGTCGGAGGCGTTTTCGCGCAGCGCCTCGTCGAACTCGGCGGGCGTGACGCCCCAACGCTCCAACATGCCCTTGTCCATCGGACATGGATAAATGTAGTCATGGATGGTGCCGGCGGCCGCGGCCCGCCCTTTATCGGAGATGCGAAGCAGCCACAGCGCTTCGCCGATCGTCTCGCGGCCACGGCGTGGAAAAGTCTTTCCGTCTCTAAAATCGGTAGGCATATTCCTCATAAGGCCTACCAAATGCGGCGGGTTGCGCCGCCGAGGCAAGCGAACGGTGCGTAGTCGTGCAGGCTGAAAAACTGGTCGTGCGCCACGAGCCGCGCTGGCACGCATCGATCGCCGTATTGGCGACGATCGTGCTGTACGTTACGCTGCCGCCGCGGCTCACGATCGGGCCGGTCTGGGGGGCGCCGGCGCTCGTGCTGCTGGTGCTGATTCCGCTCTCGATCCTCGAGCCGCGACGCCGCCGCGAAACGCGGCGGACGCGCTTTTGGAGCATCGCGCTCATCGCGCTGGTCACCATCTTCAACTTAGCGTCGGTGCTGCTGCTGATCGCGCACTTCTTTCATCCCGAAAAGGCGCTGGTGCATTCGGCGGCAGGGCTGCTGCGGATCGGCGCGCAGATTTGGCTGACCAACATGATCGTTTTCGCGCTTTGGTTCTGGGAGCTTGACGGCGACGGACCCGACGCCCGGGCGCACGCCTCGGCGGCGACTGAGTTTCGCAACGCGGACTTCCTCTTTCCGCAGATGGAGCTGATGTTCACGCACAGTCCGGCGGCGCGATGCATCGACCCAACGTGGAAACCGCAGTTCCTCGATTATTTCTACCTGTCGCTGACCAACTCGATGGCATTTAGTCCGGCCGACGTCTTTCCGCTCAGCCGCTGGGCCAAGTCGCTGATGGGCTTCGAGGCTCTGATCTCGCTCATCACCATCGCCATCGTGCTGGCGCGCTCGGTTAGTCTTCTTGCTTGAGGCGGTGCGGCGATTTCGCCCGGACGCGGGTTGTAGGGGCCGGTATGAGGCTGCTCGAACCGGAAGGGTCGCCTGGCGCGGGTATGATGTAATGGTAGCCTGCGACCTTCCCAAGGTTGATGCGTGGGTTCGATTCCCACTACCCGCTCGGTAAGAAGCGGTCACACGTGAGGCGACGTAGCCAAGTGGTAAGGCAGGGCTCTGCAAAAGCCCCATTCGGCAGTTCGAATCTGCCCGTCGCCTGAAGTTTTTCCCAATGCGAGTCGCAGTGGTCGGCGCGGGTGCCATCGGCGGATTTGTTGCCGCGGCTCTTGCTCGGGCCGGTTTTCCCGTTGGCGTTGTTGCGCGTGGTGACCATCTCCGGGCGATTGCCCGCGACGGCCTGCGCATCTTCAGCGATTTGGGGGCCTTCACCGTCCGGGTCGATGCAAGCGAGGATCTGCGCGAACTCGGCGAGTTCGACTTCGTGCTGCTTACCTTTAAAGCGCATCAATGGCCGGGCTTCCTCGCGCAGCTCGCCCCGCTCGCGGGTACGGCCACTCGAATCGTCACGATGCAGAACGGTCTTCCTTTTTGGTACGTGCGCGAGCCGCCACTGCATAGCGTCGATCCGCAGGGCGCCGTCGGGCACCTCTTTTCCGACGAGCAGACGATCGGCTCGGTCGTACATGTCTCCGGCGAGATCCTCGAACCGGGTTACGTGCGTCAGAGCGGCGGGCTGCGTTACGTCTGCGGCGATCCCGGCGGTGGCGCCGGCGCCAGCGTCCACGCGCTAGTCGGCGCGTTGCGCTCGGCCGGGCTCGCCGGCGAGACGGATGCGAACGTCCGGCAGACGGTGTGGCTCAAGCTGGTCAACAATACCGGCCTCAACGCCGTCAGCGCGCTGCGCGGGCTCAAGATCCAGCCGATGCTCGCAGACCCCGTGGCCCGGCGGCAGGTTGCCGCCCTGATGCACGAAGCGCTGGCCGTCGGGCAAGCGATGGGCGTGGTTGGGGAAGTGGACGTTGACGCGCGCATTGCTTACGCCGCTCGGCTCGATAACGTGCGAACCTCGATGCTGCAGGACGCCGTGCAGCACCGCGCGCTCGAACTCGATCCAATTTTGGGGGCGGTCTGCGAGCTGGGGGAGCGTCATGGCGTGGCAACTCCGCTGGTGCGCGAAGTGTACGGAGAACTGCAGCGATTGAGTGCGGCGTGGAAATCGCCGGTTTAAGCGGCGTCGGGCCGAAGACCGCGCCGCTCTTTACATCGTTAGGCATCGCTACCGCGCAAGCACTGCTCGAGTATCTCCCCTTTCGTTACGACGATCTGCGTTTTCCGACGCCGGCGGCACGTCTCGGCCACGGCGAGGGAGAAGAGAACGCGGTTGGGTGGGTAACCGGCGTAAAGGAGCGGCGCATTCGCGGTCTCGAGATCGTCGAGGTTGCGCTGCGCGACGATGCCGGGACACCGTTTACGGCGAAGTGGATCGGGCGTAACCGTTATGCCTACGGACGATTCCGCGACGGGATGAAGCTGTTCGTGCGCGGTCGCGTGGAGCGCAACTTCACCGGTCCCACCGTCAACGTCGCCCACTACGCACAGCTCGCCGAGAACGAACAGTATCGCGGCGAACTCGTGCCGGTTTACCGCGCTAGCAAGGAGCTGGCCAGCCGCAAGATCGCGATGGTGGTGAAGAAGAACCTGCCGCGTCTGCTGGAGCTGGCACCGCCCGATCCGCTTCCTCCGGCGCTGGCCCGCGAACGTGGTTACCTCGCGCTGCCCGATGCGTACCGCGCCGTGCACGCCCCGCAAGATCCGCAAGAAGCCGAGCTGGCCCGCGAGCGTTTTGTTTTCGCCGAGTTTCTGGCGCTGGCGACGGGAGCGCAACTGCGGCGTGCCGAGCGCGAGCGCGACCACGATGCTCGCGCGCTTAATGTGCCGCCCGAATTGCTGGAGCGTCTGGAAGAGTCGTTGCCGTTTGCCTTGACCGGCGCGCAGCGCCGCGTGATCCGCGAGATTTGGGACGACATGCGGCGCGACGTTCCGATGAACCGTTTGCTGCAAGGCGACGTCGGCAGCGGAAAGACCTTGGTTGCGGCCGCCGCGATTCTGCTGGCGGCGGCCAACGGAATGCAGTCGGCGCTGATGGCGCCGACCGAACTGCTGGCATGGCAGCACGCCGGAAAACTGGCGCCGCTGCTGCTGCCCTTCGGCATCGCTCTCGAAGCAGTTTTCGGCAGTCAAAGCGCGCGTTCGCGAAGCGCGGCGGTCGAAAAGCTGGCCGGTGGCGCGGCCGCGGTTGCCGTCGGCACACACGCGCTGCTGACGCAAGGCGTGGACTTCGATCGCTTGGGGCTAGCAATCATTGACGAGCAGCATCGCTTCGGTGTCGAACAGCGCGCGCTGCTTCGCGCCAAAGGCGGATCGCCGCACACGCTGCATATGACGGCGACGCCGATCCCGCGGACGCTGGCGCAGTCGGTCTACGCCGATCTCGATAACTCGCAGCTCGACGAGCTTCCACCCGGGCGAACGCCGATCGAAACGTTTGCCGTTCGATCGAGCCGGTTGGCACACGTTTACGAGTTCGTGCGCAAGATCGTCGCCCGCGGCAATCAGGCCTACGTGGTCGCGCCGGCGATCGACGAGGGCGAGAACGAACTCACCAGCGCCGTGGTTGAAGCCGAGCGGCTACAGAATAAGGTATTTACCGATCTGCGCGTCGGATTGCTGCACGGGCGGCTCTCGTCGCGCGATAAAGAGGGGACGATGTCGCGCTTCGTGCGCGGCGAGCTCGACGTCCTGGTTTCGACGACGGTGGTCGAAGTGGGTGTGGACGTCGCCAATGCAACCGCAATGGTCGTGCTCGACGCGCATCATTACGGACTGGCGCAGCTGCACCAGCTTCGCGGACGCGTCGGACGAGGCGCTGCGAAGTCATACTGCATCCTCGTCTATCCCGACGATGCCGGCGACCGCGAGCGGCTGGAGATACTCACCCGCGAGACCGACGGCTTCAAGATTGCCGACGAGGATCTGCGCCTGCGCGGCCCGGGCCAGCTCGCCGGAACGGTGCAATCCGGCGCCGCGGACCTCAGGCTCGGCGATCTCGTCCGCGACATTGACGTCTACCGCGCCGCCAAGCGCGCCGCCGAGGCCATCGTCTCGGCCGATCCGGCGCTGGATCGGCCGGAGCACGCCGGGCTGCGCGCGGCCCTCGAAGCGACGCCTAGCACGCGCGCCCTGCTGCTTTCGTCGTGAGGGTTAGGCGCCAGCGGAGCGAATAGCGCCGGGCATGTCCAACCGCAGCTTTGTGCTCGCGGCCGTCTTAACGGCGGCGGCGCTCTCCTTCTCGCCGGGCATCGGCCGAGCCGCGACGCAAGAGGTCGCGCGAGCAACGCTTTCCAACGGCCTTCGCGTCATCGTCGTGCGTAACACGCTCGCCCCGGTCGCCACCGCGATGCTCAACTACGAAGCCGGTTCCGACGAGCAGTGGATTCCGGGACTGGCCCACGCAACGGAGCACATGATGTTCCGCGGAAGCGCGACGCTCTCGTCGGCGCAGCTGATGGACTCGATCGGAATTACCGGCGGCGCGTTCGACGCGGACACCGAGAGCAACGTCACGCAGTATTACTTCACCGTTCCGTCGGCGTATCTCGACATCGCGTTGCGTGCCGAACGCTCGCGCGCCGAAGGTTTGCTGCTCACGCCCGACCTGTGGAGCCAAGAACGCGGCGCAATCATTCAAGAGGTCAAGCAAGACGATAGCGACGCATTCTACCGCCTCTTCACGAAGATGCAGAACCGGCTGATCGGCGGGACGCCCTATGCGAAGAACACGCTAGGAACCGTCGCGGCGTTCAACAGCACCGTGACCAGCACGCAGCTGCGAAAGTACTACCAAGAGTGGTACCATCCCAACAACGCCGTCTACGTGATCGCCGGCAACGTCGATCCGCAGGCAACGATTGCCAAAGTGCGAGAGGTCTTCGGCAGTCTTCCGGCGGTGCCGCTGCCGGCGCGCGAGCCGGTTGCACTGCGGCCGCAGCGGCCGGCGCTCTATCACGATAGCTCCGATCAAGCTTATACGGCCGTGCTGCTGGGATATCGCTTCCCCGGTTACGACAGCCCGGATTATGCGGCGGGTGAGATACTCAGCGACGTGCTCAGCAGCCAGCGCAGCGATTTCGGCGGACTGGCCTACACCGGCAAAGCCTTGGGGACGCAGTTCGTAACGCAGACCTATCCGAAGGCCGGCATCGGCATTGCTTTCGGCGCGGTGCCGGTGTCAACGCCGCCGGAGAAGATCGACGCGCTCTTGCGCGCCATCCTAAAGAAATATCAGCAAGACGGCGTTCCCGCCGATCTCGTGCAAGCGGCAAAACTGCGCGAAATCTCCGCCTTGGAGTTCAACGCCAACTCGATTGAGGGACAAGCCTTCCAATGGAGTCAGGCGGTGGCGGTTCAGGGTCTCAACTCGCCCGACGACATGATCGCGCGTTTCGATCGCGTCGGCGTAGCCGACGTCAACCGGGTTCTGCGCACCTACCTCGACGGCAAGAACGCCGTCGTTGCGTACGCGGTGCCGAAGAACAGCGGCGCGGTCAACAGCGGCGGCGGCGGTCTGGCGAAAGAGAACAATCTCATACCGCCCAGCAAGCACGAGCCGCTTCCCGCCTGGGCGCAGAGCGTGCTGCAGAATCTGCACGTGCCCGAACAAACGCTCGCGCCGGTCGACATGACGCTTTCGAACGGCATTCGCCTGATCGTTCAAGAGGAACATATTTCGCGCACGGTCGTCGTCGACGGCGACATCCAAAACAACCCGCAAGTGCAGGAGCCGCCGGGACAGGAGGGCATCGCCGACCTCACCGACGGTCTGCTCCCCTATGGAACCACAACGTACGATCGCGTGGGCTTGCAGCGCGAACTCGATGCGATCGCCGCGTCCACCGAGACCGGGACGAGCTTCGGTGTCGACGTACTTTCGGCGAACTTCGACCGCGGCGTCCAACTGCTGGCCGACGAGCAACTGCATCCCGCCTTTAAGGCGGCGGACTTCTCGGTCGTGCAGCAGCAGATCGCCGGCGAGCTCGAAGGCGAGATGACCGCGCCCGACCATCTGGCCTCGGTAGCACTCGCTAAAGCGCTCTATCCGGCCGGCGATCCATCGCAGCGGTTCGCGACGCCTAAGAGCATCGGCGCGCTGACGCTCGACGACGCCAAGCGGTGGTTCACCGCAGCCTATCGGCCCGATCTCACCACGATCGTCGTTATCGGCGACACGACGCCGCAAGCGGCGCGGGCGGTCTTCGAAAAATACTTCGGTGGATGGACGGCGAGCGGGCCCAAGCCTAACGTCGAGCTCCCGGCCGTTCCCGCCAACGCGCCGAGCCAGGCTGAAGTGCCGGCGACGGGACGCGTGCAATCGTCGGTGCGTCTGATCGAGACGCTGCCCATCGTTCGTTCGGATCCGGCGTGGGCGCCGCTGCAAGTTGCCAACGCCGTTCTTACCGGCGGCTTTTATTCGTCACTGCTCTATCACGATCTGCGGGAAGTTCACGGCTACGTCTATTCGGTGGAGAGTTCGGTAAGCGCGGAACGCGTACGCGGCGCCTTCGGCGTCGATTACGCCTGCGATCCGCAGAAGATCGTGCCGGCGGAAAACCAAATCGAAGCCATCCTGGGCCAGCTCGCGCGCGAGCCAATCGATCCGGCGCGTCTGTTGAGTTCCAAGGCGTTGTTGATGGGCCGGATTCCGATCAGCGTTTCGAGCTACAGCGGCGTCACGCAGCAGCTGCTGAACTTCTCCGACCTCGGGCTGCCGCTCGACCAAGGCGTCATCGACGCCCGAAACGAGCTGGACGCCAGCGCGGCGACCATTCAGCAAGCCTTGGCGAAATACGTCCGTCCCAACGCGTTCGTTCGCATCGTGACGGGACCGGGCCCGCGGTAGACCGAACGCGCCGAGGATGACCGCCGTCCGCGGGATCGGTTTCGACATCGATCACACGCTCGCAATTGACAACCGGCTCGAACGCGTGGCGCTGCTGCGCCTGCTCGAGTTCGTGCTGGCGCGCGGTGGGCGCACGCTCGGCACGCTAACCGACGAGATCGAGAGCATTGATGCGTTGCTGGCGCGTCAGCGCAACGGCGAGTTTTCCATTGACCAAGCGGTGCGGGTCTTTGTGACCGAGCACGGCCTCGAACCGGATAGATCGTTCGTCGAAACGTTTCGCGCGAATGCCGTCGAGATGGTCGAAGAGTTCGTCGTGCCGCTCCCCGGTGTAAAGCGTATGCTCGAGACGCTGCGACGGCGCGGCATTGCCGTCGCCGTTCTCAGCAATGGATGGAATCCGCTGCAAGCGCGCAAAGCTATCCAAGCCGGATTCGACGGTCCGGTGCTGGTGAGCAGCGAAATCGGCGAGCGCAAACCGGAGGCCGGGGCCTTCGATCTTCTCGCGGCGCGCCTCGGGACGCCGCCTGACGAAGCGTGGTACGTCGGAGACGATCCGCGCGTCGACGTCGCCGGAGCGCAAGATGCCGGCCTGAGTGCGATCTGGATAAACTGGGAGCGAAAGGAGTATCCGCAAGAGTTGGCTCCGCCACGATATACGATCAGCACGTTCGACGAGCTGCTCGAGCTGGTACCCGCACCGGTGTACGCGCTATGATGCGCCGCTTCGCATTTGTTCTGACGCTGGCGATGATTGCGAGCGTGACGCCGGCCAGGCCGGCGCCGCTGAGTTACGAGCAGAAGCTCGTCGACTTGCAGAAGCGTTACACGGCGTGGTCGTTCCAAGAGAGTCCGGGCTCGGCGACCGATGCCGGGATCCATACGTACGACCACCTGCTCTCCGATTATTCGGCCGCGACGCAGAACGCCGAGATGGCGCGGCTGCGCTCGTTTCGCAACGAGCTTGCGGGGTTGCTGCCGCCGGCCGGTACCGACGCCCACGGGCGCGTCGATTATCTGCTGATCCGGTCCGACATCGAAGGCGATTATTGGAGCCGCACCGTGCTGCGCGGCCTCCAGCGCAACCCGAGCGTTTACGAGGGTGAGTGCAGCAACGGAATCTTTTCGATCGTCAAGCGGCAATACGCGCCCGACGAGACGCGTATTCGCTCGGCCATTGCGCGCCTGCGTGCCTGCCCGCGGGTGTTGTCGCAGGGCAAAGCCAACTTGACGCAAACCGTACGCGAGTTCGCGCAGATCGCTTCGGAAGATATTCGCGACGGCGACGCGCTCTACACCACCACGCTCGACGAGATCGCACGCGACGCGTCGCCGGCGACCCGCGCCGATCTGAAGTTGGCGCAATCACAGGCGCTCGCGGCGCTGCATGCCTACCGCGCGTGGCTCGACGCCCATATGTCGAGCTTTAAGGCCGGCGGGTTTGCCGTCGGGCGCACGCAGTACGATTACTTCTTGCGGCGCGTGCTGATGCTGCCGTTTGATTCGAGTCAAGTTGCAGCGATCGGGCGCACCGAGCTGGCGCGCGACCGGGCGCTGGAAGTTTGGGAGAACGGCCGCGACGCGCACGAGCCCGCGCCGTCGCCCGCGCCGACGTTTGGAAGCAAGGCGGAGTTCTTAGCCTACTACGAAGCGAGCCTGCAGAAGATCATCAGCTTCATCAACTCACATCAGATCGTCACCATTCCGTCGTACATCGGGCCGTTTCACATCGTCGAGGTGCCCAAGGCGCTGGCCGCGACCTATCCCGGCGGTTTCATGAATCCGCCGCCGATGTTCTCGACCGATCCGCAGGGCTTTTATTTCGTCCCGGACTTTAGCCCAAGTAACACCAGCTTTTTCGTCGAGCAGGCGCGCCAGTCGGTGCTGCCGTTGCTCGGGCACGAAGGCATTCCGGGGCACTTCATGCAGTTTACCTACGCCTACCACAACCCCGATTACATCCGGCACGTGCACGACGACGGCGTCTTTGCCGAAGGCTGGGCCTTTTACGGCGAGGAGATGCTGATGCGCGAAGGGCTCTACGACGACGATTCCGGCGCGCGCAAGCAGGTGATTCACTTGATGCGTCATCGCGCCACGCGGGTCGGCGTCGACGTCGGCCTGGCGACCGGAGAGATGACGTTGCCGCAAGCCATCGCGTACTTTCAAAAGAACGCGGGCATCGACTACGATACGGCGCGCGGCGAGGCCACGCGGTTTGCCATGGATCCCGGTCAAGCCATCGACTATTTGATCGGCAAGATTCAAATCGAGATGCTGATCGGGCCGGCGAGCGATCGCGACGGATCGAACTTTTCGCTGCGCGCCTTCCACGATCGGCTTCTTTCATATGGAACCGTGCCGTACTCGACGATTCGCTACGAGTGGCTCGGCGATGCGTCGTGGCTGCAGCCCACGCTGAGGCCGATGCTGCCGAGGAACTTTTGAGGACGCGCGCGTGCCGAAGATTACCGGCGGCTCGTTGGGGAGCCGGAAGTTGAAGTCGCCAAAGGGCGCGCAGGTGCGTCCGACGCCCGGACGCGTCAAGGAGTCGCTTTTTTCGATATTGATGCATCGTCTCGAAGGCGCGCGCGTGCTCGATCTGTTCTCCGGCACAGGTGCGATCGGGTTCGAGGCGGCATCGCGCGGTGCGTCGCGCGTGGTTTCGGTTGAGGCCAGCCGAGAGATCGCGACGACGATCGAAGAGGCCGCCAAGGATTTGGGCGTAGACGGCGTCGTCTCGGTCTTTCAGGCTCCGGCCGAACGCGCGCTCTATCGTTTGGAGGGCCCGTTCGACATCGTCTATCTCGACCCACCGTACGCCGACCCCGTGCCGATGCAGGTGTTCCGCTTGCTGCGCGAGCGAAACCTGTTGGCCCCCGGCGCGCTGGTGGTGTACGAGCACGCGGCCAAGCGGATACTCCCCGACATACCCGGATATCGCTCCGAACGCGAAGAAGTCTACGGCGATGTCGCCCTGGCCTTCCTCGTGCCGGACGCTTGAATAACGGTACGTCGATGCGCGTGACGCGCGCCGTTTATCCCGGATCTTTCGATCCGCCGACGAACGGACATCTGGACGTGATCGAGCGCGCGGCGCGATGCTTCGGCGAAGTCATCGTTGCCGTCGTGGTGAACCCGCAGAAGCGCTCGCCGATGTTCTCGCTCGAAGAACGCGAGGCGATGCTCAGGAGCAGCGTGGCCGCGATACCCAACGTACGGGTCGAGCACTTCCGCGGCCTCCTAGCCGACTACGTCAAGGCGGAGAGCGCCGACGTCATCGTGAAGGGTCTGCGAGTCGTCTCCGATTTCGAGAGCGAGATGTCGGCGGCGATGATGAACCGGTCGCTAAGCGACGTGGACACGCTCTTTCTCATGTCGGATCAACGGTACTCGTTCGTAAGTTCAAGTTTGGTCAAAGAGGTATTCTTTCTCGGAGGCGAAGTCGCGGCGCTGGTACCCGAGCCGGTGCTCCGCATGATGACGGAGAAGCGAACCACCCTACAACGGAGGTAATGATGTCGGTCTATCGCGTCTTGGATAAACTCGAAAACTACGTGCATGAGGGCACCTGGTTGCCCGCCGGCTATCGTATTCTGTCGGAGGAGCGGTTGCTGGAGCTGCTCGAGAAAGTCCGGGCCTCGTTACCCGAAGAAGTGGGCCGCGCTAAGGTTATCGCTAAGGATCAGGACCGCGTCATGCGCGCGGCTCAGGAAAAGGCTCAGGCGATCGTCGACGAGGCCGCGAGCAGACACGAGGAGCTGATCGACCAGAACGAGATCGTCCAGCGCGCGCGCACGACCGGTGACACGATTCTGCGCGACGCCGAGGAGCGCGCCGGAAAGATTCGCGAAGGCGCCGACCGCTATGCCGCCGAGACGCTGGCCGAGATGGAGGCCCGCTTGGCCAATGCCCTGGGCGCCGTGCGCAAGGGGAAGGAGATGCTCGAACGCCGTCCTCCCCCGGCTCCCGAGCAGCCGCTGGCGGATGCCGCGGCCAAGAGCAAGCGAGCCGCCTTCGATCTGCAATCGGCCGCCGAGGAGACCGCGGAGCTCGAATCGGTCTGAGACTCGCCTCCTTGGGTAATTACGCTAGATGAGAAAAATAGCAACCGTGCTCGCGCTCGCCGGGCTGGCGATGATGGCTGCACCCGCTTTCGCCGACCAACTCGGTGGAATTTCGGGAACGGTCGTTGATGCGAAGACCGGCCAGACGATGCCGAACGTCACGCTCTATTATTATCGCGCGCCGTACCTCGAGAACGGCCCGAACCACATCGTGAAGCTGGAGACGAACCGTCGCGGATTCTTTAGCGACATTACGCTCAATCCGGGACGATATATCATCATGGCGCAGGTGCCAGGTAAAGTCGAAGGCTGCGCGGTCGACGACGTCATCGGCGGCGAAACCGCGCGCATGAAGATCGCGATCGGCCATGACTCGATTATGTGCAGCGGTCCGCGCGTGCATCCGGCGCTCGTCGACCCGAACGCAACCGCCGACGTCTATCGCAGGTAACGCTTAGCGCTTAGCGCTCGCGTTGTCAGACTAGTTGTGTCACCCTGAGAGACGCGCAGCAGCGGACTCGATGGGTGGCACTTAGTTTATGTGGGTGGAAAACTTATACCGGTGGGGCTTGGACGTTGTGCGCGAAGGCTTCGAGGCGGGCGCGATCGATTGCTTTGACGCGGCCGCGATCGAGTTCCAGCGCGCCGGCGGTACGCAGGCGGAGCAGCGCGCGAGCCGCCATGTCGCGTACGGTGCCGGCAGCGGCGGCAATCTGCGCTTGCGATAGGTTCTCGACGCCGGGGAGGCCGCGGGCCATGCCGACCGACGTGCGCGCGTAGCCCAATAAAAACTTTGCGACGCGCTGCAGTACGTGCGCGAATGCCAGGTCGGCGATCGTGTCGATCGAGCGGCGTCGCGCTTGCGACGACGCGATGAGAAAGCCGAGCGCGAGCTCGGCGTCGTTACGCACGGCATGAAGCACCGCTTCGCTCGGAAGCGTGACGATCGTTGCGTCGGTGAGCGCTTCGGCGCGCGTCGTTGCGCCGCCGCCGTCGAACGTTCCGCTCTCGTTCAAAGTGTCGTGTGTCAACCGCTCGCCGATGGTATGCGTCTTGCCGTCGGGCGAGAGCAGGGTGTAGATGACCTTGCCGCTCTTGACGATGCCGAGATACGGCCAGACTTCACCCTCGTCGAAGATGGTATCGCTGGAGCGGTAGGTGCGCTCGCTCATCTGCGCGGCCAGTTCTTTCATGGTTGCCGCTTTGGCCGACGTGAACGCGGAGACGTGCGAGAGGAAGGTTTGACCGTCGGCGTTCTCATCGATACGCTCTAGGCGGACCGTCCAGCGGTTGCCGCCGAGGTTGCGCGCATCCCATGAAAAGCGGCCCGGCCTTAGTTGAGCCATTTCGTTGCGCAGCGCGCGAGGGTCGGTCTCCTCGTTGATTTCCACCGCCGAGCCGATCTGGAGGCGGTCGAAGCTCTCGAGAATCTGTTCGGTCTTGGTCGCAGGCGTCAGCGACCGGGCGTCGAGCGTGGACGCGGCGGGGCGATTAATCGGCATATGAACGGTTGTGCTTAGTGACCCCCGGGGGCGGCGCCTGCCGGGACGCGTCGCCGCGCCCGCGGAATACTGCGCACCGACATGAGCATTCCAGTTAAAGACACCGATATCGTGGTGCTCGCCGGAGCACGCACCCCATTTGGAAATCTCGGCGGGGCGCTTTCCGGGCTCACCGCAACCGATCTGGCCGTCGCGGCGGCATCGGCGGCGATCGAGCGCAGCGGCGTGCCGAAAGATGCGATCGACGAGGTCGTTTTCGGCAACGTCATGCAGACCAGCGCCGACGCCATCTACCTGGCCCGTCACGTCGGCCTGCGAGCCGGGTTGCCGATCGGCGTCCCCGCACTGACGGTCAACCGGCTCTGCGGCTCGGGCCTACAGGCGATTCTCTCGGCCGCCCAGTCGCTCGCGCTCGGCACGGCATCGTACGCCTTGGCGGGCGGGTCGGAGAACATGAGCCAGGCGCCGCACGTCGTGCGCGGCGCGCGCAAGGGATTCCATTTGGGGCAGAACGTGGCGTTCGAAGATTCCTTATGGACCGCGCTGATCGACTCGTACGGCGATACGCCGATGGCGATCACGGCGGAGAATCTGGCGAAGAAGTACGGCGTCACTCGCGAGGAATGTGACGAATTCGCATTAGCTAGCCAAGAGCGCGCGCTTGCATCGCAAGGCAACGGTTATTTTGCCGAAGAGATCACCCCCGTCCAGATTCCCGGCCCAAAGGGAACTACGATAACGGTGGATCGCGATGAGGGGCCGCGCCAAGGACTGACGATGGAGAAGCTCGGGAAGCTGGCGGCGCGTTTTACCAAAGACGGCGTAGTTACGCCGGGTAACGCGAGCGGTATCACCGACGGCGCGGCCGCCGTCGTGCTTACCACAGTTAGGCAGGCGCGCGAAGACGGCCGTCAGTGGATCGGGCGCCTCATTGCGTCGAGCGTCGTCGGCGTGGATCCCTCGATCATGGGCATCGGTCCGGCGTTTTCGATTCCGAAAGCGCTGCAGCGCGCAGATATGAAGCTCGGCGATATGGCGGTCGTGGAAATCAACGAAGCCTTTGCGCCGCAAGTTATTGCTTGTCTCCGCGAAATGGGCGCGTCGGGGAAGCCGGGCGACGGCGTCGCACTCAATCCGCACGGCGGGGCGATCGCGCTGGGGCATCCGCTCGGCGCGTCGGGGGCGCGCTTAGCCATAACGACGCTCCACGAGCTGCGCGAACGTGGCAGCGGCTACGGCGTCGCGTCGGCCTGCATCGGCGGAGGTCAAGGCATCGCCGCCGTCTTCAGTGCAGAGTAGCGCGTCTCGAAAATCGTTCTTCACGATCTCGCGGATCTGGGACGTTCTCGCGGCCGCCGCGATTGCGTTCGCGGTTTGGAAGATATTCATCGCGCCGCGCGCCTTTATGGCGCCCGGCGCCCATCCCGCCCCGCACGGGGTCTTCGAACGCATCGACGGGGCGAAGTTCCGCATTGCCGATCAGCGCGGCCATCTCGTGTTTCTCGACTTTTATGCGAGCTGGTGCGTGCCGTGCAGGATCGAGCTGCCGCTGGTGAGGAGCTGGGCGCGGAGCCATCCCGAGGCAGTCGTCGTTCCGGTGGATGTTGCGGAGTCGCCGGGCGCTGCGGCAGCGTTCGCTCAGCGGTACGGCCTTCAAAACGTCGCGCTCGATCCGCAGGCATCGTCGCGGGCGCTGTTCGGCGTCGCGGGCTTTCCTACGGTGATCGTAATCGATCGGGCGGGTAACGTTCGTGCGAAGTGGGAGGGGCTGAATCCCGCGATCGCGCTGGCAATGAGCAACGCGGAGAAGAGCCTGTAGGCTTAGTTAACGGCCTTTCCAGGTGGGTTTGCGCTTTTCTAGGAAGGCGCTGGTGCCTTCTTTGATATCTTCGGTGTTGACGAGCGATCCGAATTCGAGTGCTTCGAGTTCGAGAGCGTCGTCTATGGAAAGATGCGCGCCGTTGTTGATGGCGCGTTTGCACGCGGCGACGGCCAGCGGCGCTTTCGATGCGATGACCGAAGCGACGCGTTTAGCTTCGTTCATCAAGTCCGTGGCCGGGACGACGCGCTGCACCAGCCCGATGCGCAGCGCTTCCTTTGCGTCGATGATTTCGCCGGTGAGACAGAGATAGGCCGCCATGCCTTTGCCGACGAGGCGCGTCGTGCGCTGCGATCCGCCGTACCCGGGAATGAGGCCGAGGTTGACTTCCGGTTGACCGAACTTGGCGTTCTCGCTCGCGATGAGTATGTCGCCGGCCATCGCCAGCTCGCAGCCGCCCCCGAGCGCGAAGCCGTTGATCGCCATCACGACTGGCTTACGCATGCGCTCGATTTGGCGTGTGAGCGCCTGGCCGCGACGCGCTTGCTCGGTTCCCGAACCGGCCGTCGCGAGCGCGTTGAGCTCGCCGATGTCGGCGCCCGCGGCGAAGGCCTTTTCGCCCGCGCCTGTAAGGACGACGGCACGAACGCGCTGATCCTGTTCCATCTCGGCGAGTGCCGCGCCAAGCTCGTCTAGCAGCCCGCTTCGCAATGCGTTGAGGACGGCCGGCCGGTTAAGCATAATAACGCCGATCGGCTCGTCGATCTCGACGAGGATATCTTCAAATTGCATTGTGAAAACCTTATGGTTTGGTAAAGGCGCAGGTTCCTGCGTCGCGTTGCACGGAAACGCCCCGTGTTCTATACTATGAGCGGTTTTCGTCTAGGAGGAATTGGTGGCGGTTCGGACAGCGTATCATGAAGCATTAGAGGCGACGAGACTCGACGTCGTTCGCCTCGGCGCGTTGGTCGGAGATGCGATTCGCATTGCGGTCGACGCGCTTAATAGTCGCGACGCTTCGGCGGGCGCGCGCGTCGTCGCGGGTGACGACGTCGTCGATGACTTGCGCCGGCGAATCGAGGCGCACTGCATCGAGTTGATCTGGCGGCAGCAACCCGTCGCGGGCGAGCTGCGCGAGATCGCGGCGATGCTGGAAATCGCGACGGACCTCGAGCGCGTCGGCGACTACGCCGTCGACATCTCGAAGAACGCCATAAAACTCTCCGATCAAATGATGCGCCCGCAGCGCGTCGAGATCGACCGCATCGCCAGCGTAGCGCACGCGATGCTGCTCGACGCGATGCGCGCCTACACCGAGCGCGACGCGAAGCTCGCCAGCGAGGTGATCGAGCGCGACGACGAAGTCGACAAGCTCTACAAGCGCAGCATCAAGCTGCTGCAAGAAGAGATGCGCGCCGATCCCGAGATAGTGCGGCCCGGAACGCGCTATCTCTTCGTCCTGGCCTCAATCGAGCGGGTCGGCGACCGTGCCGGCAACATCGCCTGGCATACGAAGGATATGATCGGCGCCGAGTGACGACGCCGCTGCCGCGCTCGGAGTTCGCGGTAACCCAGCGGTACGTCTATCTCAATAACGCCTCGGCCGGTCCGTTACCGCGGTCATCGGAAGATCGAATCGCCGAGTTCGTGCGCGCCCAGAGCGAGGCGGCCGTGCTCGGGACGTTTCCGCACGACTTGCGCATGGCCGAGTATCGCGACCGCATCGGGAACTTTATCGGCGCGTCGGGATCGGAGATCGCGATCGTCGTCAACACCGGTGCCGGCGCCAACGTCATCGCCCTGGGCCTCGACTGGAACCCTGGCGACGAGGTGCTCCTCTGTGACAATGAGTTTCCGGCTAACTCCGTTCCGTGGCTTGCGTTGCGGCGACGCGGCGTCGAGGTGCGCATGCTGCCGACAGAGCACGAGCGCCTGACGGCGGAAGTGTTGCGTCGCGAAATTTCGCCCCGCACTCGATTGGTCGCGCTTTCCTGGATTTCGTATGCCGACGGATATCGCCACGATCTCGCCAAACTCGCCGACGTCGCTCACGAACGCGGCGTGCTGCTCTGCGTGGATGCGATGCAGGGGCTGGGGGCCTTTCCGCTCGACGTGCGCGAGGCCGGCGTGGATGCGGTCTACGCGGGGGCCGCAAAATGGATGCTCGGGTTGCACGGCGTCGGTTTTCTTTACGTGCGGCCGCGGCTTCTCGAACGACTGCAGCTGGCGGCGCCGGGCTGGCGCTCGGTGGAGAACATGTGGGACTTTCACAATTACGATCAGCCGCTGTCGACGCAAGCGCTCAAGTTTGAAGGCGGGACGCCGAACCTGATCGGGACCATCTCCATGGTGTCGGCAATCGATCTTTTCGAGCGCAGCGGGCCACGCGAAATTGCCGAGCACGTCTTGGCGCTGACCGACCGGCTCTGCGCAGGCTTGGACCGCTTGGGGGCCGAGATATCGAGCCTGCGCAGCGCGAGCACGTCGTCGGGCATCGTAACCTTCCGCCTGCCGCCGCACGACAGCATCGCGCTTGGTGAAGCGCTGCAGAAGGAGGGGATCGTCACTACGTATCGCAGCACCGGAGTGCGCGTCTCGCCGCACGGTTACAATACCGAGGAAGAGATCGACAGACTCTTGGAAAGGCTCCAATGCTCGCTTCACTGATTCTTGCGGCAGCGACCGCGAGCGCATCGTTTCCCGCGGACGGAACCTATCGCTACTCCGCGACGCTCAACGGTCAGCCCGCCGGCCACTGGACGCTCAACGTCAAGGCCGGCTCGGACGGCACCGAGATCGATGAAGACTCCGTCGCGATCTTCATGGGCATGCAGATGACGGCCAAGGCCGCACTCGTGCTCGGCCCGGACTTCTCGCCGGTGAAGTATAACGGGAACTACAGCGCTGCCGGACTCAATCCGATCGTCAGCGTGGCCGCGACGCAGAACGGCGCCACCGTGACGAGCTCGCAAGCGCCGCCGGCAAAGAATCTCGCGCTCGTCCCCAACACGCGCCATCTGGTGATCATCGATCCCGGACTCGCGGCCGGTCTCTTCGTGCTTCCCGCCCAGCTCGCCGCATGGCGCGAAAATTCAGTTACCTGGGTGACGCCGATCAGCGCCGAAGCCGCTTCACTGGCAACGCAATCGACCGCGCCTAGCGCGCCGCCTGACGGCGTGCCGCCCAACGACATTGCGATTTCCATGGTTGGGACGTCGTCAACGGGAAGAATTCCGGTAACGATTTGGTACGACCCGGCGACGATGGTGCCCGATCAGATCGTCGTTCCGTCGCAGAACGCGATTCTTACCCGGGAACGATCCTAAACTCCGACGGCTCCATCGGCGTAACGTCTTTAGCATCGAGCGCAAGTCCGCGCAAGATGCGCTCCAGCACGCCTAAGCTTCCGCGGTGTCCGATGATCAGGACGTTGCCGCCGCTCTGAATTCGTTCGGCCACGGCGCGCAGCCGCGGCGCGGCATCTTCGAAGCTTTCACCGCCGGGCGGCCGGAAACGCACTGGATCGCGCCGGCGCGCGGCGAGGCGCCCGGCGTCGTTCTGCTCGAGCCACTCCAGCGTCTTGCCTTCCCACGATCCGAAGTCGACCTCGCGCAGCTCGTCGCAAATCTCGTAAGGCATCGCGGGCGCGACGAGCTCGCGGGTCTCCAGCGTGCGGCGCCGCGGGCTGACGAAGACGCGCGCCAACGAAATTGAAGCCAACGCCTCGGCAACGCTGCGGCACGCGGCGCGGCCCGCGTCGCTTAGCGGCGGGTCGTCGTTGGATAAGAAGCGTCCCGCCGCGTTGTGCTCCGTCGCGCCGTGACGCAACAACACGATCTGACGCACGTTAGGGGGCTAGGCGGGCGTTTCGCGTTGAATCGACGAGGTCATTACCGCGTCGGTCATGCCGTGAATCAGGCGCTTATCGGCCGGCGCGATCGTGGCTAGAATGCCGCCTAGCGTGACGCTCTCCTCGCCCGTGACGAAGTAATATGGACAGAGTCTCACGCGGCCGTCGTACTGACGAATCTCGTCGCGCTCGCGATCGAAGTAGCTCTGACGCACGCGCTTCCCTTTATGAAACTGCTGCAGGATCCAGGGCGTGCGGTCGAAGTCGGCCAGCGCGGTGTCGATGGTGGCGGTCCACTCTTCGCGCGTAAGGTCGTCGGCGATCTTGACGCCGCGCGAGCCCCAGGCCAGCGGCGAGAATCCCGACGGCTTAACGACGTAGGCGCGCTCGCTCTTGGGTAGCGCGGTCAGCTGGCGGAAATCGGTGATCGGCGCACCGCCGGCTTGCAGTCCGACGATGGCCGCCTGCGGCGGCAGCGGACGCGGATCGATCACCCACGTTTTCGGGAAGAGATGCTGCAGCCGGCCGAAAGTCTCGTCGCCGAGCTCGGAACGCCAGAGCGGCACCAGCGCGTGATGATGAAAGAGCGCGAACGAAAGCTTCTCTTCGAGCGTCGCCTTGGGCGGCGGTGTGATCTTCACGCGATTGTGCCGCGCCGAGTAGAGCATCAACTCTTGCTTGGCTACGTTGAAGAGGTCGAAGAGCTCGAAGTTGCGGTAGAGTGCGTCTAAACGCGCCTCGCGCCCATCCTCGTGGCGAATGAAGAGACCTTCTTCAGTAAAGGTGACTTCTTGCGGACGACGCAGCCACGCATCGGCGATGTTGAGGCGCCGCAGCGTTGCGGCGAGCCAATCCATCTCGGCGCGATAGTCGGCCGACTCGTCCGAGACGACGATCGCTACGGTCGGGAGGTCGACGCCGGTGGCGTAACGCAGCATCGCGGCGAATCCACGCGGGATTCCGTCGGCGCCGCCGACGCTTTCGATTCCCAAACGGCAATACGCCTCGGTGGTCGCTCCGACGAATCCCATGCCTCCGGGAATGCTGTCGAGCTCCGTTGCGGCAAAGCCGTCTGCGGTGATGATGAGATCGGGACGGATGACGCCGGGCAGCTCTTGCTTGAAGCGGTTCTGCCGCGCGAGCTTAACGACTTGTTCGGGTTTGCCGCGATCGAGGTAATCGGCGATAAAGGACGGTGCGGTTCCGCGGACGCTGCGATTGTAAAGATTGTTCAGCGCGCGATAAAAGCGGTAGAGGTCGAGTCCCAACCGCTCGATATCGGCGACCTGCTGCGGCGACAGGGCGAACGGCTCGGGGCTGATGCGCCAGGCGATACGCTCGTTTTCATCGGCGACCCGGAAGAGACCGGGCGGTATCGTCTCGTAAAGGTGGTGCGCTTGCTCGCGAGCCGTGAGATTTGGAGTGGTCGCCGTACAGGGCATAGGGAAAAAAGATCTCCTCTATCGACAGCCGTCGGGGATCTTGGAATTGCTGAATGCAATGTAGCGCCGGCGCATACGCTCCCCTAAAGTCCTTTGGACCCCAATTGGGTTGCGCTTTGGAGCGGCCGGAGCGGCCGACTCATTTAACGGTGATGGCGCCCGGGGTCAGGAGGGCCCCCTCGATCCGCACGACGCTGTGGGCGTAGGCCAGCGTCAAATGTAACGTCCCGCTCAGCCCCAGTTTGGTGAGGTCCAGATGCTCGATGACGCGCGAGACGCCCTCGCCGGCCAAAAAGTGCAGCTCCTCGCTGCGCGCAAAAGAGCCGCCGCCGCGCGCCGCGTAGGTCGCGGCGACCGGCACGATAAGCTCTTCGGTACCGGTGCGCCGGGGCGTTCCGGCAATGCAGTAGCCGATCGTTACGGGCGTGCCTCGGATGGTGAGCGTCTCCTGCGTACACGGCGTCGCGGCGCTGGAGACGAGTGGGGCAGCCAAGGCTGCCAAGGCGACGAGCATCGCCGGCATTCGTATCATCGTTAAATCCCTGCGCGCGCTTCGGTACGAATCGGCACCGTACCCGTTGAATGGAGATCGCATGCAAATTCGAGTGCTGGCCTTCGCTCACTTGCGCGAGGCGCTCGGGCAAGCCGAGCTGGCCTTCGACCTGCCGGCGAATGCGACGGCCGGTGACGCTTGGGCGATCCTCGCGCAGCGGCTGCCGGCGCTCGCCGCGGCGGGCCCCTCGACGCGCTTCGCTCGCAACGGCGCGCTGGTCTCGGCCCAGGAGCCGTTGTGCGAGGGTGACGAGCTCGCGCTGCTGCCACCGGTTGGCGGAGGATAGCGGTGCTGGCGATTACGCGCGCTGCAATCGACCTCGCCGCGCTGGAGAACCGGCGAAGCGGTGACGGCGGCGTCGTGACGTTTGCCGGTGTGGTACGCGATACGGCAGAGGGCGGCCGTTCCGTCGTGGGGCTTTCGTACGAGGCCTTCGAGCCGATGGCAATCGCGGAGTTCGAACGCATCGCCGCCGAGGCGCGCGAGCGATTTGGCGATCTAGAGGTTACGATCGTCCACCGCATCGGCGAGCTGAACGCCGGCGACGTTGCCGTGGCGGTGGTCGCGGCGGCGCCGCACCGCGATGCGGCCTTTGAAGCCTGCCGCTATTGCATTGACGAGTTAAAACGGCGCGCACCGATTTGGAAGAAAGAGCGCTACGCCGACGGTCAAGAACATTGGAAGGCGAACGCCGCGCGTGGTTAACGTCGAGCTGATCCGCCTGGAAGGGACGCACAATCCGCTGGCGGTGCTCTATTACGAAGCGCGGCGTCCGCGCGGCGTTACGCTCGTTGCCGGACACGGGTACTCATCTAGCAAACAGAATCTCGATTTTCTCTGTTCGTTTTTGGCCAGTCATGGCTTCGGCGTATATAGCCTCGACTTTCCCGGACATAAACTGGGCGCCAGCGGCGGCGAGCTGCGCGGCGTGGACGACTGCATCGAGGCGATGTCCCGCGTGCTGAGCTTTTCGCGTTCCCTCGGCAACGGAACCCACTATACGATGGGTCACAGCATGGGAGGAATGACGGCCATCTTTTGCGCGGCGCTGGACGAAAACGTCGCCGGAACCATCGCGATCACGACCGGCTACGGCCGGCCCACGTCGCTGGAGGCTCTACAACGCGTCGGCGTCAGCGATTTCCGCGCCTCGTATGTCGTGGGCGTGGCGCTGCCCGAACTGGTTGCCGGCGTCGAGAAGGTTTACGACGAGCTGCTGCCGCGGCTAGCCGGACGTCCGGCGCTATATATCGCGGCAAGCCGCGACGCCATGGTAAGTCCAAGCAGCGTCAAGGCGCTGTACGAGCGTGCACCCGAACCGAAGTCGCTCGTAACCATAGATAGCGATCACACCTATGCCGCCGAACGGTCGCGCGCTGAGGTGTTGAGTTGGTTGTCGGAGCGCCATCCGGCGTGAATGCGGGGCGCTTGCGGCGATACAGCCGGCACTTGTTGATTCCGGAAGTCGGACTTGCCGGACAGGAAAAGCTCGACGCCGCGCGCGTGCTGGTCGTCGGCGCCGGAGGTTTGGGTTCGCCGGCGTTGCAGTATCTCGCCGCGGCGGGCGTCGGGCGCATCGGCGTGCTGGACGACGACGTTGTGGACGAGACGAACCTGCAGCGTCAGACCATCTTTGCGACGGCGGACGTGGGGCGGAATAAAGCGCTGGTCGCGGCAGAGCGGCTGCGCGCGCTCAATCCGCTGGTTGCCGTGGATGCGTTGCCGGTGCGCTTCGATGCCGCCAACGCGCGCGACCTGGTGCGCATTTACGATGCGGTCCTGGACTGCACCGATCGCTTTCCGACGCGGTATCTGATCAACGACGCGTGCTTTCTCGAAAACCGGCCCGACATCTACGGATCGATCTTTCGCTTCGACGGGCAGGTCAGCGTATTCGCGCGCGCGCTGGGCCCGTGTTACCGCTGTCTCTACCCCGAAGCGCCGCCGCCGGAAGCCGCGCCGACCTGCGCCGAGGGCGGCGTGCTGGGCGTGCTGGCGGGCATCGTCGGCTCCTGGCAAGCCTGCGAAGCGCTCAAAGTAATCTTAGGGATCGGCGAAGTGCTCGCCGGCCGTCTGATGCTGATCGACACGTTGGCGGCGCGCGTACGCGAAGTACGTTTCGATCGGGATCCGGCGTGCCGTCTTTGCGGTGCCGCAGGGGAAATCGAGGCGTTGGATCTTGGAGCATATGACGGCGTCGTCGCCGCGGCACCGCGCGATCTGGTGGAAGTCGAAGCCGACGCGCTCGAGGACGAGTTGCGCGGGGCATTCCTGTTGGACGTGCGCGAGCCGCACGAAGCGGTGCTCGGCTCGATCGAAGGCGCCATCTCGATGCCGGCTTCGCAGCTGGAGTCGCGCCTTCACGAGCTCGATAGCGCAAAGAAGTATGTCGTTGCGTGCCGCGTCGGCGCGAAGTCGCTCTGGGCGGCGCAGCGCTTGCGCGACGCCGGCTTTACGCGGCTGGTTCACCTGCATGGCGGTTTACTGGCCTACGCCGCGCGGCACGCCGAGTTCGAGTTCTTCTAACGGCAATGCGCGTCAAGCCATTTGGAAAGACGGGCGTGGAACTGTGCGTCATCGGACAGGGAACGTGGAACATGCCCGAGAGCGGCGCCGGCTTGCGCGATGCGCAGCGCGCGCTGCGCCGCGGAATCGAGCTGGGGATGACGCATATCGATACGGCCGAAATGTACGGTACCGGACGCGTCGAGGAGCTGACCGGCGACGCGATCGCCGGCATCGAGCGCGAGCGGCTCTTTATTACGACCAAGGTTCTGCCCAGCAACGCAACGTACGCCGGAACGCTGCGGGCCGCCGAGCGCAGCCTGCAACGCTTGCGCTGCGACTATCTCGATCTCTACTTGCTGCACTGGCCGGGCTCGCATCCCCTCGATGAGACAATGCGCGCGCTGAGGGCTTTGGTCGAGCAAGGAAAGACGAGATTCGTGGGCGTGAGCAACTTCGAAGCCGCAGAGATGCTCGAGGCGGCCGCGCATCTGGGCGATGTGCCGCTGGCGTGCAATCAGGTGCTCTACCACCTTGACGAGCGCGGCATCGAACACGACGTCGTCCCTGAGGCGCGCCGCGCCGGCATCGCCGTCGTCGCCTACACGCCGTTCGGCCGGGGAAGTTTCCTGCGCGGCGGCGCGCGACGCCGTGAAACGCTCGAAGCGGTGGCGGCAAAACATGGCGCCACGCCAAGGCAAGTCGTCCTGGCGTTTCTCACCGCCGAGCCCGAGCTCTTTGCTATTCCCAAGGCCGCGCACCTGGAACACGTCGAAGAGAACGCTGCTGCCGGTTCGCTCGAGCTCGATGCCGGCGATCTCGCGGCAATCGACGCCGTCGTTCCTCGAGGACGGCCCGGGCCACTGGCCACACTATGAATCAAACTTCGTTAGTTCCTCAAGAAATCAAAGCACTCGCGGTGCGCGCGGCCTTTTCGCATGGCGCGGGCGCGGTACGCGTTACGGCGGCGCGCAGCGACGCCGTCTCGCGTAAGCGCATGGCGGCGGCTTTTGAACGGGGCGATTTCACGACGTGGGGTTACGACGCGACGTATGCGTGGCGCGCAACCGATCCGCAAACGCTGCTCCCCAAGGCGCGCAGCGTGATCTGCATTGCCGTGCCGTACGCATCGCCGCCAACCCCCGCGGGAGCGCGCCTGCGCGGACGGGTCTCCAACTATGCGTGGTCCGCTGACTATCATCGCCGCGTGCGCGAGCTGCTGCAGCACGTCGCCGGAGAGATTGATGCAGCTGCGGGAGAGCCGGTAACGGCGATTGCCTGCGATACGCGCCCGCTGGCCGAACGAGCGCTAGCAGCGGCAGCTGGACTCGGATGGATCGGGAAACACACTAACTTGATCTCGCCGTCGCTTGGATCGTTCGTGTTCTTGGGCGAGGTCGTCACCACGTTGGAGCTCCCGCCCGACGCGCCGCTGCGCAAAAGCTGCGGCGAGTGCCGGCGCTGCGTTGATGCGTGTCCGACGCAAGCGCTGCGCGGCGACTATACGATCGATGCAACGCGCTGCATCTCCGACCTCACGCAGCGCACCGATGGAATCCCGGCGGAGATGCGGCCGCTGATCGGCGAGTGGGTGTGGGGATGCGACCTGTGCCAAGTAGTCTGTCCGCCGACGGTCGCCGCCGGAACGCCCGCCGGCGCGCAATGGGCGCCGGCTTCGCAAGCAACCGCGCGCCCGTCGCTGGTCGAGCTGCTGGCACTGCGCTCGGGCGAGTTTAAGCGGCACTATGCCGGCACGGCCATGGGCTGGCGGGGCGCGGCCGTGCTGCGGCGCAATGCCGCCGTCGCCTTGGGCAATGCCCTCGACCGCTCGTCCGTTAAGGCGCTGGCGGAGTCGCTCGAGCGCGATCCGCATCCGATGGTACGCGGTCACGTCGCCTGGGCGCTGGGCCGGATCGGCTCGCCCAAGGCCCTGGAAGCGCTGCGCCGCTGGCGGTCGCTCGAGCAGGACGGCGGCGTGCGATCGGAGGTCGAAGCGGCTCTGGAGCCCTTCGGCTGGGTAGGAGGAGAGCGAGAAGTATGAGATACGCACCGTTGCTTGCCGCCCTGATTTTGGCCGGAGCGGCACCGGCCGACGACCTGCTCGCGCGCGCGGCTGCCGTCAATCCTAATCTGCACACGTTCACAGCGACGCTGCACGCGCACGTCGTCATGAGGTCGTTCCCTTATCTGTCGGCCGACGTGAGCGGCAACTGGTACTATCGCCAGCCCGATAAATATAAGGTCGTCTTCACCGGCGGCCTTCCCGTGATCGCTCAGCAGTTCGACAAGCTCTACGTGAAGCTCGAGCCGCCGTCGCAGTGGAAGCAGCAGAACGCGGTGACCCTCACCGCCGACGACGGCACCTCAACGCACTTCCGGCTCGTGCCCAAGCAGCAGGGCAACGTCGAAAGCATCGACGCCGTGGTCGACGATAAGAGCGCCATGGTCACGTCAATGCGTTGGAACTATGCCAAGGGCGCGTACGCGGAAGTCCACAATCACTACCAAAGCATCGACGGCAATCAAGTGGTCGCGTCGCAGAGCGGACACGTCGAAGAACCCGGCTATACCGGCGACATCACCTCGACCGTTGACGGCTATAAGATCAACGCGCAGCTCCCGGCCGGAATCTTCTCGCAATGAATCTTTCGCTGATCGACGGTTTCAACCGGTCGATTACGTACTTGCGTATCTCGGTAACGGATAAATGTAATCTGCGCTGCGTGTATTGCATGCCCGAGAGTGGGCTGCCATGGCTGCGCCGCGAGGAGATCCTCAGCTATGAAGAGATCGCGCAAATCGTCACTGCCGCGGCATCGGTCGGCGTACGCAGCATTCGCCTGACCGGCGGCGAGCCGCTGGTACGCCGCGATCTCGCGCGGCTCGTGCGCGCGATTGCCGCGGTGCCCGGAATCGAAGACATCGCCCTTTCGACCAACGGACTGATGCTGGAAGAACAGCTCGACGATTTGGTTGCGGCCGGTCTGAAACGGATCAATCTCTCGCTCGATACGCTGCGAGCCGATCGCTTCGAAGCGATCGCCCGGCGCCCCGGTTTGGATGCGGTACTCCGCGGGATGGACGCGGTGTTGCGGGCCGGACTCGTGCCACTAAAGCTCAACTGCGTCGTCATGCGCGGCCGCAACGATGACGAACTCCTCGATTTTGCCGCGCAGACGCGCGACCGCGCCATCTACGTGCGCTTCATCGAGGTGATGCCGGTTCACGAGAATTTGGGGATGCAGCGCGACGAGTACGTTTCGTCCGACGAAATACTCGAGCGCATCGGCGCCGGCAGCGAGCTGCGCCCGGTCGCCGGCCCGGGCGGGAACGGCCCGGCGCGGTACTTCGCTTTCCCCAACGCCGCCGGCGCCGTCGGCGTGATCAGTCCGCTCTCCCACGACTACTGCGAGCGCTGCAACCGGGTGCGCCTAACCGCCGACGGCCGCCTGCGCCTCTGTCTCTTCGGCGACCACGACCTCGACCTGCGTTCGCCGCTGCGGGCCGGCGGAGGCACCGAGCAGCTGGCAGGGCTGCTCCACTCGGCGATGTTGATCAAGCCGGAGCGGCACCACTTGCGGCTCGGCGAGACGGCCTCGCGGATGCGGGCCTTTTCGGAGATCGGCGGCTAGGGGTCACGGGCGGGCGGCGCGGCGCGTTCCTTTTAGTAATGGGAGGCTTTGGGCGGTGACCTTACAGGCGGAGTCGTTTAGCCTGGACGCGGCAACGCGGGCCCAGGCGCGAGTCGACACCATGGTGCGTGAGTATCAAACCAAGCTCGCGCGTTATCTCCGGCGCATGCTCAACGATGCCGAAGCCGCACTCGACGTGACGCAGGACGTCTTTCTCTCGGCCTACCGCATGCTGCGCAGCGATCCGGACCGCGAACTCACCGCGGGATGGCTCTACCGCGCCGCCACCAATGCGGCGATCTCGCAACTGCGACGCCGCAAGCTGCTGCGGATGCTGCCGCTTGACCGGGAGCTCGACACCGCGGCCTGGCGCGTGGACGAGCGGAGCAACGCTTCGCTCGACCTGCAAAGCGCCTTGGCCAAGCTGCGTCCGGAGCAGTCGGCCGCGTTGCTGCTGACGAGCTATGCCGGATACTCATCGGCGGAGGCCGCAGCGATGTTGGGAACGACGCCCGATGCGGTCCGCCAGCGAGTTTGCCGAGCGATGCGGATTTTGCGCGAAATCATGAACGAGGAGCACGAGTAATGAAACTTGGGGTGCACTGCGGACGAGCGGAGACGCTAGCCGGTGCGATCGCACTGGGCGAAGCGAACGAGTCGGAGCGCAAAGAGTATCGCGCGCATGTCGCGGCGTGCCCGAGCTGTCTGACCGCAAACGGCGGCGAGCGCGAGATAGAACGCGTGATGGCCCTAGCCGTCACGGCACGCGACGAGGAGCGCTGGGAACCGGCGACCCGAAGCGTGACGCTGCGCCGTTCGCGACCCGTTGGCGTGGCGCGCTGGGGCGCCGTGGCGGCGACCGCCGCGGCGTTTGCCTTCGCGATCTTCAATCCGCAGCCGCATCCGGCCGTCTCGCATCGCCCCGCCAACGGCTCCGAGGCCGTCGCGGCGCTGACGACGCAGAGCGCACCGCGTCACGAACAGCAGGCGGAGTCGCTCGTTTTTGAAACTTCCCCGGCCCACCAGCCGGCGCTTTTCGCATTAAGCACCGACCGGAGCGGGAAGCCCACATCGTGCCGCATCGTGCGAACGTCGGGATTCCGCAGCCTCGACGGCGCCGTTTGCCGCGCGGCAATGCAAACGCGAACGCCGAACCGATAACGACGCGCGGGGGAAGCCCGCGAGCCAACCGGAATCGGGCCTGTCATGGCGGACGGGCCCTTCATTTATTGTTTCGCGAAAGACCTGCGCCTCGACGATCACGCGGGCTTAGCCGCCGCGGCTTCGCGCGGGACGGTGCTGCCGATGCTGGCGATCGATGCGGCCTTACGTGCCCGTTTGGAAGTCTCGCCGCGGCGAGCGGCCTTTTTTTGTGCGGCGGTCGCGGCGCTAGACGCGGAGCTGCGCGAACGCGGAACGCGCCTCGTCGTCGCGCGTGCCGAAGCCGCCGATGCAATACGAGCCCTGGCCCGCGCAAACCACGCTGCCGGCGTTGCCTGGGGCGCGTCGTACGATCGCGCCGGAATTCAGCGCGATCGCCAGCTGCAGTCGGAACTCGAGGAAGGCGGCTTAGCCGCGGTCATCGTTCACGACGCGCCGGCGATCGGTCCGGAAGAGACGGCCGAAGCGCGCAGCGGCGCCGGTCCGGCGTACCGGGCGTTTGCGCCGTATTTCGACGCCTGGTGGAAACTGCCGATCGCATCGCACGAGCAGCCGCTGTTATTACGCTTTACCTCTTCCGACGGTGCGGTCGAGGACTTACCGCAGCCCGCGGAGTTCGGCGCGAGCGCAAGCGCCGTTCCCGCCGGCGCGCCTGCTGCGCGAGATCTTCTCGAAACGTTTTTACGCGAGGGGGCGCTGACGTATGCGCTCGCCGCGACCGCTCCGGCCGGCGATCGGACGTCGCATCTTGCGGCGCACCTCAGCTTCGGAACGATTGCCGCGCGAACCGTTGCCGGCCGCGTTCGTGAGCGGCTGACCGATCCGTTCGTGCTGGGCGAGGAGCGCCACTCACTGCGACTATTCTTGCGTGCGCTGGCGCACCGCGATTTCTTCTTGCAGCTCTCCTGGTTTTATCCGTGGACCCACGACGAGCCGTTGCAGGAGAAGATGCACGGCTTTACGTGGGAGCGTTCACATCCGGCATTGGATGCATGGCGCGCGGGAAAGACCGGCTTTCCCTTCGTGGATGCGGGGATTCGCCAACTGCACGCCACGGGATGGATGCATCCGCACGTGCGCGCCGTCGCAGCGTCGTTGCTGTGCTTCGATTTGGGGGTGGATTGGCGCATCGGACGCGACGAGTGGGACAGCCGGTTAATCGAGGACGACGTTGCGCTGGGGACCGGGAACTGGCAGTGGATCGCCGGCATCGGCGCCGACATGGCGCAGTATCCTCGCATCTATAATCCGGAGCGGCAACGACGCCGCTGCGATCCCGACGGCGCCTACGTTCGCCGCTGGGTCGGCGAACTTCGCGACCTTCCGCTCGAGACGTGGTACGGCCGCGAGGCCGAGCAGTCGCAACTGCGTCTGGGGCTCTTCGCGGCCGATAGTTATCCCAAGCCGGTCGTGGATCACGCCTCGGCGGCGCGTGCCTTTCTACGGCGCTATCGCGAGTTCGTTTCGCCCTGAGGAAAGCGGTCGTCGAGCCAGCTGCTGATGATCGGAATGCGCACGTCGTCGCCGTTCCACGTCTTGATGCCGTAGTAAACGCTGGCGACAAGAAAGAGCGGTGCGAGGAACGGGACGAGCACGAGCGCGGAAAATCCGAGGAACGGAATCTGCGCGAGGAGCGAGAGAAGCCCCCAAAATCCGAAGAAGCCGACGTTAAAGCCCAACGCCTGTAACGCTTGGCGGCGCAGGGTCCGCGACTGCTTGCGATCGAGCAGCGAAATCAGCGCCAGCGGCCAGAGCGGGTAGCCGAGCGCAACGAGCGCTCGGGACTCGACCGGGTCGGGCATCGTCGCCACGGTCGCCTTGCCGCGCACGCTTGCCGGCGCCGGCCGCGGGGGCACCGCGCCGGGAATCTGCTGGCGTGTGGCCGTCGCCGCCTCTACTTTTGCCGCAAGGCGGCAGCTTGGGCAGCCGCCGCGTTCGTCGCGGCACGTTGCGCAGATCGGCTTGCCGCATTCGACGCACGGGGTGACCGACGGGACATTCGAGTGAAAATAGCAATCCATTGAGTTTACGCCATCCTTTTCCGTGTGCACCAACACGTACCCGAACGCACCCGGGGAGGTTTCATTGCCGGGCGGCCGCAAGTGCAAGTCGCGGATGAGCCGACGCTCGATTCTCCAGCGCCTTGCACGCGAAGCGCGTCCGTACTATCCGCGCCTCGCGGTTGCCATGGGTATGGGCGTCCTGGCCGGCGTGCTCTCGATCGTGCCGCCGCTGGCCTTTCGCATCATCATCAATCAAGTGCTCGTTCCGCAGGGCGGACGGGCGCCCGACCTGCGCGCCCTCTACCTGTCGCTCATTCTGACCTCGCTGGCCCTGGTGCTGGCCAATGCCGCCATCTACGGACAGACCTACATGACGGCGTGGAGCGGGCAGCACCTGGTGGCGCGCTTGCGCGTGCGACTCTTCGAGCGCCTGTTGAACCTGCCGCTGGGCGAGTTCGACAAATGGCGCCCCGGCGAGCTGATCGCGCGCTTCTCGACCGACCTGCAGATTATGATCGACGCGGTGAGCGTCTCGGTGCCGCAACTGGTGGTGGCGCTGGCGACGTTCGTCTCGTCGTTCGCCACGATGATCTACCTCGACTGGCTGCTGACCATCTCGCTGGTGCTCGTCGCGCCGATCGTTTCGTTTGCCGTCTCCAAGTTCCAGCGGCTCATCAGCACCGGCACGCATCGCGCCCAGCAACGCATCGCCGATCTCACCGCCAACCTGTCGGAGATCCTGCAGAGCCAGCGGGTCGTGAAATCGTTCGGCCGCGAGGAGTTCGAAGTCGGTCGCTTCCAGCGCCGCAACGACGACTTCTTCGGCGCGTACATGAAGCTGACGCAGTTCATTCAAACGCAGCCGCTGGTTATTTCGTCGATCATGGTTGCCGCCGTCGTTGCTATCATGTGGCTCTCGGTTCGCGAGGTTCTGGTCGGGAGATTAGACACGGGCAAAGTCTTCATGTATTGGGGGCTGCTGGTCAATCTAATGAACCCGATGAACCGGGTGGCGGCCTTTTTCGGAGACATCAGCAAAGCGCTGGTCGGTGCCGGCCGCGTCTTCGAAATCCTCGACCTTCCGATCGAAGTCGCCGATCCGCCCGGCGCCGTTGCCCTTCCGCTCGTACAGGGGCGCATCGAATACCGCGACGTCACCCTCCGTTATAAGCCCGAACAGCCGCCGGCGCTGCGGAACGTCACGGCGACGATTGAAGCGGGAGAGATCGTGGCGTTGGTCGGCCCGTCGGGTGCCGGTAAGACGACGCTGGTGAATCTGGTTCCGCGCTTTTACGAGCCTCAGGAAGGCGCGCTGCTGGTCGACGGAATCGATATCGCCCGCGTACGCCTGGCCGACTTGCGCCGTGCGATTGCCATCGTGCCCCAGGACGTGCAGCTCTTCCGCGGCTCGATCATCGAGAACATTCGCTACGGACGGCTCGAAGCGACCGACGACGAAGTGCGTTCGGCCGCGCGCGACGCCAACGTTGACGATTACGTCAGCGCCTTCCCCGACGGCTACGCGACGGAGGTCGGGGAGCGGGGCCTGCGTTTGTCGGGAGGCGAGCGCCAGCGCATCGCCATAGCCCGCGCGGTGCTGCGCGATCCGCGGATCCTCATTCTGGACGAGGCAACCAGTGCGCTCGACAGCCACTCGGAGGCGATGATCGAGCAAGCCCTCGACCGGCTCTTGCCCGGCCGCACGACGCTGATCATTGCGCATCGCCTCTCCACCGTGCGGCGCGCGCATAAGGTGCTTTACATCGAGGCCGGCCGCGTAGTCGAAATCGGCACCCACGACGAACTGTTAGCTAAAGGCGGCGCCTACGCTCGCCTCCATGCGGCGCAGTTCTCTCTCAAAACCCCTTAGCGAACGGAAAAGGGGCCAAAAAGTTGCCGGGAATCAACAATCTGAGGGCGAAGAAGCGGGACCGTTTGGGGTCATTCGGCTTCGAAGTTGCCGCTTTAGAGCGATAGGTGCCCCGCGATTTGCCTCCTCCCACAAAGGCCTCCAGAAAGGAACTTCACTTGAACCAGGGATTCACCGTGTGGCTTACGGGCCTGTCCGGTGCCGGAAAGAGCACGATTGCCGAACGTCTGGCGCCCGAACTGAGCGCCCGCGGCTGCAGCGTCGAGGTACTCGACGGCGACGAGGTCCGCACCCATCTCTCGAAGGGACTCGGGTTTAGCCGCGAAGACCGCGACATCAATATCGGACGCATTTCCTTCGTCGCATCGCTGCTGGTACGTCACGGTGCCGCCGTAATCACCGCAGCGATCTCGCCGTACGCGCAGGCGCGCAGCGAAGCCCGCGACCGCATCGGCAAAACGCACTTCGTGGAGGTCTTTGTCCGCTGCTCGCTCGACGAGCTGGTCCGCCGCGACGTCAAGGGACTCTACAAAAAAGCGATCTCCGGCGAGCTCGCGCACTTCACCGGCGTCTCCGATCCGTATGAAGCGCCGGAACATCCCGACATCATCGTTGATAGCGAGACCGAGACGGTCGAGCAAAGCGTCTCGAAAATTCTCGGCGAGCTCTCCAAGCGCGGTTTCCTTTCGGTAGACGCCAAGGCGGCGTTATGATCGCACCACACGGCGGGGAACTGATCAATCGAACCGTCGACTCTCCTGAGGCGCTGCGCGAGTCGGCAAAGGACCTTCGCCGGCTAACGCTCACGGGGCGCGAACTCAACGACCTCGCGCTCATTGCCATCGGCGCATGCAGTCCACTCACCGGCTTCATGACGCGTAAGGACTACGAGTCGGTCGTGCCCACGATGCGCTTGGCCAACGGCCTGCCCTGGAGCATCCCGGTGGTCCTGGCGGTGGATCGCGAAGAAGCCCCCGTTGTCGGCAGCAAGGCGGCGCTCTACGACGGCGACGGCGAACTGCGCGGCATCATCGAAGTCGAAGACGTCTTCGAGTACGACAAGGCGCACGAAGCGCGCAACGTATATCGCACCGAAGATCAGAAGCACCCCGGCGTCGCCGCGCTGTACGAGCGCAAAGAGGTGCTCATCGGCGGCCCCGTTTGGGTACTGCCGCAGCCGAGCAACCCCGAAAGCCTAACGCCGGCCGAGACTCGCGCCGAGTTCGAACGCCGTGGCTGGAAGACGATCGTCGGCTTCCAAACGCGCAACCCGGTGCACCGTGCCCACGAGTACATTCAGAAGTGCGCGCTCGAGACCGTCGACGGACTGCTGCTCCACCCGCTGGTCGGAGAGACGAAGAGCGACGACATTCCGGCCGACGTGCGCATGCGCTGTTACCGCGCGCTGCTGGATAACTACTATCCGGCCGATCGCGTACAACTGAGCACGCTGCCGGCGGCGATGCGCTACGCCGGACCGCGCGAAGCGATCTTCCACGCGATGATTCGCAAGAACTACGGCTGCACGCACTTCATCGTGGGCCGCGATCACGCCGGCGTCGGAACCTATTACGGAACCTACGACGCGCAGAAGCTCTTCGATGAGTTCACCGCGGAAGAGCTCGGCATTATGCCGCTGAAGTTCGAAAACAGCTTCTACTGCCGGCGCTGCCTGGCGATGGCCTCGCAAAAGACCTGCAATCACGATCCCGAGAACCACGTTGCCCTGAGCGGCACGCAGGTTCGCGAGATGCTGCGCGCGGGGCAACTCCCGCCGCCGGAGTTCTCGCGACCCGAAGTGGCGCAGATCCTCATCGAGGCATCGCGGGAAAAGGCTTCGGCCTAAGCGCGAAACCGCAAAAAGAGAGAAGGCTTGACGCGAGTCAAGCCTTCTTTTATTTATGCGGCGGTGCTATGCGGCGGTACCGCTGGGCGGCGTCCTTCGCTGGTGCAGCGCGAAGCGATTGCCTTCCGGATCGCTTGCGAAGCACGTTATGCAAGCCGGGAACTCGAACACCTCGCTCACCTCGATGCCGCCGGCATGAAGTTTGTCGCGCATCGCCGGTAAGTCGTCGACCTCAAAGGCGGCGCCCGTAGAGGAGCCTGGTTGAAAGCCGAGCGACTCGCCGTTGCCGATTCCAAAGGTTGCGTTTCCTACGTCAAACTCGATCCAGTGATCGCCGAACTCCGCGCCTGGTTTGAGGCCCAGCGTCTCGGTATAGAAGGCCCGGGCTCGCGGCACGTCACGCACGGAGTAGGCGAAGAATGCGATCTCTTTAACCATCAAGCAGTCCTCCAGTCTGCGGAAATTGCGTGCGAAGGCAGATGAAGCCTCCCGCACGAAAAGGGGCTCCGCGAAACTGTTAGACCAGCCAAGGAGGGCGGCGATGCTCGTGCTTAGTCGTAAGGCCAATCAGTCGATCATGATCGGCAGCGACATTCGGATACTCGTCGTTGGAGTCGAACGGGATCAAGTGAAACTCGGAATCGAGGCCCCCAAGGACGTCCCGGTGCATCGCTTCGAGGTCTTCGCCGACATCCACCACAGCCCGGAAGTCCCGAGCCGCGTCGAGGCGGACCCCAGTCCAGCCGACGGCGACGCCGACCCAAAAGGGATCGCCTCCCGTGGCTATGAATGTTAACACAAGTTCCTTTAACGACGGGAGTTGTCGTGATTTGCGCTAGTATCCCTCCCTTCACCCGCACCCGGGTGAAAGCGCGAACCGGCCAAATGGGTCGCGTTCGAATATCCGTGGCGGTGAGGCCATGACCATTACCTGGAGCTACGTTCTGGTCGGGTTCATCGTAGGCATGTGCATGTCGTACAGCGGCGTCGGGGCCGGCGCCATCACCACCCCGCTTTTGATCTTCCTCGGTGTTGGGACCAACACCGCGATTGGTTCGGATCTACTCTTCGCGCTAGGCACGAAGATCGTCGCCGTGCTGACTCATATGCAAAAACGCACGATCCAGTGGTCGGTGCTCTGGCGTCTGTCGGCAGGCGGGCTTCCCGGAGCGATCATCGGCGTTTCGATCAGCGCGTACCTGCATCACACCCTCGACGTCAAGCAGCTCGAACACGTGCTGCGGATCGCGGTTGCCGTCGCCCTATTAATCTCGGCAACGGGCATCATTTTCAATCGGAAGCTCGCCAGCGACGTGCCCAGCGAATCGAAGAGCAACAATACGTGGCAGTTGGTGGCGCTGGGCTTTTTCGTCGGCATTTGCGTGAGCATCACCTCGATCGGCGCGGGCTCGCTGACGCTTCCGCTGCTGCTCGTCTTCGCGTCGAGCGTTGCCTTAAGGCGCCTGGTCGGGACGGACTTGGCCTTCGCGGTCGTCGTTCTGGTGCCGTCGCTGATCGGTCATTGGAAAATCGGCGACGTCAACCCGGTCATCGCAGCCTCGCTGTTGCTTGGCTCGATTCCCGGCGTTTTCGTTGGGACGCACTTCGTCGCCAAGCTTCCCGAGCGCTGGTTCCGCGGAGCGCTGGCCGGCGTGCTCGTCATCGTGGCGCTGGCGCTGCTTCCGATCCTGCACACGAAAGGCTAGAATTTAGCTGCGTCCTCGCTCCCGGGCGATAAGTTCGGTCGCGCGGTACAGGCTGGGAAAGGTGCCGGCGTCGGTCCACCAGCCGTCGAGGATATCGTACTCAAGCTCGCTTTCGCCGATGTAGCGATTATGCACGTCGGCGATTTCGAGCTCGCCGCGGCCTGACGGCACGAGCGTTGAGATATACTCGAAGACTCTGCGGTCGAACATATACACGCCGGTAACGGCGTAGCGGCTCTTGGGGTCGGCCGGCTTCTCTTCGATCGCGACGATGCGTTCGCCGTCAAAGGCCGGTACGCCGAAGCGCTGCGGATCCTCGACCTCTTTAAGCAGAATACGCGCGCCCGAGCGTTGCATTTCGAAACGTTCGAGATAGGGCGAGATATCGTTTTGAATGATGTTGTCGCCGAGGATGACGACGATGCGCTGCCCTTCGGCGAAGTTCTCGCAGAGACGGAGCGCGTCGGCGATGCCGCCCTCGCCTTCCTGGTAGGTGTAATAAATATCTCGCAGTCCAAAGTCGGCGCCGTTGCCGAGCAGGCGCAGAAAATCGCCGGCCGAGCGCCCTCCGGTGACGATCATGATCTCGCGAATGCCGGCCGCGCAGAGCGTCTCGAGCGGATAGTAGATCATCGGCTTGTCGTAAACCGGCAGCAGATGCTTGTTGGTGACTTTGGTAAGCGGCCGCAGGCGCGAGCCCAGGCCGCCCGCGAGAATAACGCCTTTCACGCGGTCGCTCCCGGCGTTTTTAGTGGGCGCCACCAGGGTTCGTTATCGCGGTACCATTCGACCGTACGGGAAATGCCGTCGTCGAACTCGACTTTCGGTTGCCAGCCGAGCGCGTGCAGCTTGGCGGCGTCGATCGCGTAGCGGCGGTCGTGGCCGAGCCGGTCCTCGACGTGACGTACGTGCGTCTGCCGGGCGCGGCCGCAGCGTTCCAAAAGCATTGCGGTGAGTTCGAGATTGGTGTGGGGTGTTCCACCGGCAACGTTGTAAACGGCACCGATCTGGCCGCGCTCGAGCACGTGCAGCACGGCGCGCGCATGGTCGTCGACGTAGAGCCAGTCGCGAACCTGCAGGCCGTCGCCGTAAACCGGAACGGGGATGTCGTCGATCAGATTGGTGACGAAGAGCGGCACGATCTTTTCGGGAAATTGATGCGGGCCGTACGTGTTGCAGCCCCGCGTGATCAGCACCGGCGTGCCGAACGTTTCGCGATACGCCAATGTCATCAGGTCGGCAGCGGCCTTGCTGGCCGCATACGGACTGCGCGGACGCAAAGGGTCGCTCTCTTTCGACTCGCCGTGCGAGACGTCGCCGTAGACTTCATCGGTCGAAACCTGGAGATAGCGCGGGACCCGCAGCTCGCGAACGGCTTCGAGCAGAACGTGAGTCCCTAACGCGTCGGTTCGCAGGAAACGCTCGGGGTCGCGGATGGAGCGGTCGACGTGCGTCTCGGCCGCGAAGTTGACGACGGCATCGACCCCCTCGCCGATCGCGCTGCGTACGGCTTGCGGGTCGCAGATGTCGCCCTTGAGGAAACCGTAGCGCGGCTCGCCTTCCACGTCGCGCAGATTGGCGGGGTTGCCGGCATAAGTGATTGCGTCCAGGTTGACGATTTCGAGGCGCGGCCGTTCCCGCAGCGCGATGCGAATAAAGTGCGAGCCGATGAACCCCAAACCGCCCGTCACCAGCCAACGCATGCCGCGCGGTTCGGCACGCTGTGGAAAAACCTTACAGTCGAGCGACCGACCGGTCGGCGGCCAGCCGTGCTCCAAAGCCGGGCGCGGCTTTGCGCTTGGGGAGGCGCTTGACCCCGTGGTATAATCGCGCGGCTGTCTATCACTTCACCCCGCACGGAGGCGGGGAGGCGATGGCTCTTCGACGCGGCTGCAACTCTAGGATGGACGGCGGCCGGGAGCCAGAAAGGTTTGATCATGTCCGTCGTTACCATGCGGGAACTCTTAGAGGCGGGCGTCCATTTCGGCCATCAGACGCGCCGGTGGAACCCCAAGATGAAGCCGTTCATCTTCCAAGAGCGCAACGGCATCTACATTATTGATTTGGCACTCACCGTGCAACGGCTGCGCGAGACTTACGATGTCGTCAAGCAGCTGGCGCGCGAGGGGCGCGTTATTCTCTTCGTCGGTACGAAGAAGCAAGCGCAAGACGTCGTCCGTGAGGAAGCCGAGCGCGCCGGCACGTTCTTCGTGAACCAGCGCTGGCTGGGCGGTACGCTGACGAACTTCGCGACCATCCAGAAGCGCATCGCCCGTCTTCGCGAGCTCGAGAATATGAAACTCCAGGGCGATTTCGAGCGGCTTCCCAAGAAAGAAGTGGCCAAGCTGGCCGACGAGATGAGTCGTCTCGAGCGCTTCTTGGGCGGCATCAAAGACATGCACCGTCTTCCCGACGCGCTGTTTATCGTCGATCCGAAGAAAGAGCGCATCGCCGTTCTCGAGGCGCGCAAGCTGAAGATCCCGATCATCGCCGTCATCGATACCAACTGCGATCCCGACGAGATCGACTACCCGATTCCAGGCAACGACGACGCGATCCGCGCCGTGAAGCTCATGGTGGGCAAGATCGCCGACGCGATCATCGAGGGCAGAACCGAGAGCGAGAGCGCGTACGACGAAGGCGCTTATCCCGGCGCCGCCGAGGAGTTCGTCGAAGAAGGACCGGTCACTATGGCGGAGGCGGGGACTTGATTTCCTACTCGCCCAAACCCGAAGAGATCAAGGCGCTGCGCGAGGAGACCAGCGCCCCGATGATGGATTGCCGTAAAGCGCTGGTCGATGCGGCCGGCGACGTGGAGCGCGCCAAGACGCTGCTGCTCGAACGCGGCGCGGCGCAAGCCGAGAAGAAGGCCCAGCGGACCGCCGACGAAGGTCTGGTCACCAGCTACATCCATGCCGGCGGCAAGATCGGAGTGCTGGTGGAGGTCAATAGCGAGACCGACTTCGTGGCACGCAATCCGAAGTTCGCCGAGTTGTCGCGCGACATCGCGATGCACGTCGCGGCCATGTCGCCGCAGTATCTCGACCGGGCCGGCGTGCCGGCGGAAGAGGTCCAGCGTCTCAACGAAGAGTTTCGGGCTGCCGTCCCGCCGGGCAAGCCACCGGAGGTTGCCGATAAGATCGTGCAAGGGAAGCTGAACAAATGGTACGAGGAGAACTGCCTGCTCGACCAAGCCTTCGTCAAGGACGACTCGATGAGCGTTGGAGATTTAGTCAATCGTTCGATCGGAGCGCTCGGCGAAAAGATTCGCGTGCGGCGCTTCACCCGATACGCGCTCGGTGAGTGAGGTCGCAGGGCCGCGATTTTCGCGCGTCCTTCTGAAAATTTCGGGGGAGGCCTTCGCGGCCGACGGCAGCGGCGTCGACGTTAACACGACCCGGGTGATGGCCGATCAGATCGCCGAAGTCAGCCGGGCCGGCGTTTCGATTGCGATCGTCGTGGGCGGCGGCAACATTTGGCGCGGCAAGGTTCACGAAGAGGCCGGCATGGATCGAGCGACGGCCGATTACATGGGCATGCTCGCCACGGTCATTAATGCGCTCGCTCTGCAGGACGCGCTCGAACGTATGGGGGTGGCATCGAGAGTCCAGACGGCAATCGCGATGCACCAGATTGCCGAGCCATATATTCGCCGCCGTGCGATCCGGCACTTGGAGAAGGGCCGCGTGGTAATTTTTGCCGCCGGAACCGGTAATCCGTACTTCACGACCGACACGGCGGCCGCGCTGCGCGCCGTCGAAGTCAACGCCGAAGCGATTCTCAAGGCGACGAAGGTCGACGGCATCTATACGGCCGATCCGAAGAAAGACCCGTTGGCAACGCGTTTCGATCGTCTCGAGTACATGGACGTGCTGCAGCGCGGATTGGAGGTCATGGATTCCACCTCGATGGCGCTCTGCATGGATAACGGGCTTCCGGTCATCGTCTTTGATATGGGAGTCGCCGGAAATATTCGCCGCGTGATTTGGGGCGAGGCGATCGGTACGTACGTCGGGCGGCGTGAAGCATCGCCCGTAGGGAGCGTTTAATATGGCCGACGCATATTTTAAAGAGATTGAAGACCGTATGAACAAATGTGTCGAGGCGACGCGAAACGAGTTCGCTTCGATTCGCACCGGGCGCGCGTCGCCCGCCTTGCTCGACCGGATCGTGGTCGAAGCCTACGGACAGCCGGCTCCGCTCAAACAAGTGGCCGGCGTTTCAACGCCGGACTCGCGGACGCTGGTGATTGCCGCGTGGGATAAAAGCGTCGTTCCGCAGATTCGTAAGGCGATCGAGAAAAGTGATCTCGGCTTGACGCCCAACGTCGACGGCAACTCGATCCGGCTGGTCATTCCGCCGTTGAACGAAGAGCGGCGCAGAGATCTCGCCAAGGTGGTTAAGAAGAAGGCCGAAGACGGACGCGTGGCCGTGCGCAACGTGCGCCACCGCGCACACGACGAGCTGCGTGCGCAGCTCAAGACGCACGACATCACCGAAGACGACAACAAGCGCATGCAAGACTCGTTGCAGAAGCTTACCGATAAGTTCGTCAAGGAGATCGACGCGCTGGTCGTGGCCAAAGAAAAAGAGATTATGGAAGTGTGAACGAGGACGTGATACTCGTGCCGGAAGTGCGCGCGCGGCTGGCACTGGGAAATCAGCCGCTGCATCTGCACCTCCTCGCTCCGCTGGGTTCGTGGGTCGGCTGCGGCACGCTGCGCGTGCTGCGGCTTAAGATCAACGAGGACCGTTCGTGCGATCTTACCGTGGGGTACGAATCGTATCAGCCGGTGGCCGGCGCGTGAGCCTCTCACTGGCTTCTCGCGTTGCCCTAGACACGGCGACCGTACCGCGTCACGTCGCGATCATCATGGACGGCAACCGGCGCTGGGCCAAAGAGCACGGACTGCCGGCAATCGAAGGCCACCGCCGCGGAATGGTGGCGCTGCGGCACGTCACGCGCGCCGCGAGCGACTTGGGCATCGAAGCACTGACCGTCTATGGCTTCTCGACCGAAAACTGGAATCGCGACGCACGCGAGATCTCGCTGCTTTTTGAGCTCTGCGTCTATTTTGCCCGAAACGAGCTCATCGAGCTCCGCCGTAACAACGTGCGCGTGCGCGTCATTGGCGAGTGGGAATCGCTGCCGCCTGCGCCGCGCAGCGCACTAGCCGGTCTTCAGTCGGAGACGGCGTCAAATACGGGATTGGTGCTCAACTTGGCGGTGAACTACAGCTCGCACGCCGAGCTCGAACGGGCCGTGCGGGCGATTGCCTCTGACGTGGCCGCCGGTAAGCTTGCCCCGGAGTCGATCGACGAAGGCCTGATCTCGGAATACTTATATACGGCCAAGATGCCCGAGCTCGACCTCTTAATTCGGCCAGGCGGCGAGCACCGGCTCTCGAACTTTCTCCTCTACCAGGCGGCGTACGCCGAGCTCGTGATGGTGGACGTCTATTGGCCGGAGTTCTCAAAGGAAGATTTGATACGAGCGCTGATCGTTTTTCAACAGCGGGAACGCCGGTTCGGCGGGACTTGAGCGAGCGACGCGTCGTTATGGGCCTGATCGTTGCGGCGATCGGCCTTTTTTGCGTCGTCTACCCGTGGGCGTTCTACGTCCTGCTGTTGGTGATCGGGCTAGCGAGCATCTACGAATTCAACTATCTCTGCACCCAAAAGGGCCAGCCGCTGGAATATCCGGTTGCGGTCCTCGGTATCGTCGCGTATATCGCGATGGCGGTGTTCGGACTGCTGCACAAGTGGGAAGGCGTGCTGCTCGCCGGGATCGTCATCGTGGCGTTCTGGATCGGCATGTACGGCGAGCAGAAGGGGTACTTTGCGCGAACGGCCTACACGCTGCTCGCCGTCCTCTACATCGGAAAGCTGCTGACCTATTTCGTGTTCATTCGCGAGATCGCCGGCAACGGCATGTGGATGACCTTTTACGTCATCGTGATCATCGTCCTCACCGATATTTTTGGTATGCTGGTCGGAACGAGCTTCGGGCGGCATCGCCTGACCAAGATTTCGCCGAACAAAACCGTTGAAGGTTCGGTCGGCGCCCTGTTGATCGCGACTGCTTTTGCAATTGGTGCGACCTGGTTCACCCCGTTACACCTAGTGTGGTGGCAAGGCGGGGTGCTGGGTCTCGCGACGAGCGTTGGTGCGCAAGTCGGCGACCTCGTCGAGTCGGCGTTCAAGCGCGATGCCGGCGTCAAGGATGCCGGAGCGATGATCCAGGGGCACGGCGGCGTGCTGGATCGTTTCGACTCGTATCTCTTAGGCGGTGTTGCGTTCTTTGCCGCTCTGCACGTGCTGGGAGTACTGCAGGTTTAATGAGCCAACGCAAGCGCGTCGCGATTTTGGGCTCGACCGGATCGATTGGTACGCAGGCACTCGACGTAATCGGCCAACACCCGCAGGAGTTCGTCGTCGTCGGTCTGGCGGCGGGCCGCAACGTCGACTTGCTCGAGCGTCAAGCGCAAGAGTTCGGGACGCCGGTCGTAAGCAGCGCCGCCGACGGTGCCGAAGGACTGATGCGGGTAGCAGTTGAGAGCGACGCCGAGCTCGTGCTCGCCGCGACCGATGGTTCGGTGGCCTTCGAAGCCGTATTTGCGGCGGTCTCCCGCGGCATCGACGTCGCGGTGGCCAACAAGGAGTTGGTCGTGGCGGCCGGAGATTTGCTCATGGAAGCGGCGCGCCGCAGTGGCTCGCGCGTGCTGCCGGTCGACAGCGAGCATAGCGCGATCTTTCAGTGCCTGGTCGGTGAAGCGCCCGAAAGTGTCGCGACCATTGTGTTGACCGCGTCGGGGGGGCCGTTCCGCAACGCCTCGCGCGAGGAGATGGAACGGGCCGGCGTCGCCGCTGCGCTGGCGCATCCGACGTGGAATATGGGAACGAAGAATACAATCGACTCGGCTACGATGATGAACAAGGGGCTCGAAGTTATCGAAGCCAGCCGGCTCTTCGGCATCGAGGGAGAGCGGATTCGCATCGTCGTGCATCCGCAATCCATCGCGCACGGCTTCGTCATTTTTACCGATGGAAACGTGAAGTCGCAGCTCGCCTATCCGGACATGCGCCTGCCAATCGGATACGCGCTGAGTTATCCCAAGCGTTTGGACTCGTATAACGACGGCGCGAAGAGCCCCGGGCCCGATCGCGAGCCGCTTTGGATTTTGGGTGCCCGGAACGGCGACATCGCCCTGCGATACGACTTTGAGGCGCCCGACCCCGAACGCTTCCCTTGCATCACCCTGGCCTACGAAGCGCTCGCTGCCGCGGGGACCATGCCGGCGGTCCTCTCGGCCGCAAACGAAATTGCCGTAAATGCGTTCGTAGAAGGTAGAATAGGTTTCGGCAAAATTTCCGAGGTCATCGCCGAGGCGATGAACCGGACCCCGCGCGGCGAGCCCAGCCTCAAGGGGGTAAGACTAGCCGATCGGGAGGCTCGCGAGGCCGCCGGAGAGATCGTCGCCACTATCGAAAGGTCGTCGAGTAACTAACGTGTTAGCCGTCGTAACCCTCGTCGGAATCGGGAAAGTCATTACGTTCCTCGTGATGCTCTCGGTGCTGATCGTCCTCCACGAGCTGGGCCACTTCGTGCTGGCTCGGCGCAACGGCGTTCGCGTCAACGAGTTCGCCGTCGGCTTTGGTCCGAAGATTGCCAGTTGGACGAGCCCGGCGAGCGGCACGCAGTACTCACTGCGCGCGTTGCCCATCGGCGGCTTCTGCGCGATGGAAGGCGAGGACAACAAAGTATCGGAGGCCGAGGCGCAGCGCGAGTTTCGCGCGGGGAGCCAGCGCGCCGATTGCAACTTTCAGGCGAAGTCTCCGTGGAGCCGTCTCGCGATCATCTTGGCGGGACCGATTGCGAACTTCGTGCTGTGTTACCTGATTTTGCTCGTCGCGGCGCTGGCATTCGGCGTTGCCAGCGACAAGTCCAATCAGCCCGTCGTCGGCGAAGTCTTGCCGGGGTCGCCGGCGTCCGTCGCCGGCCTTCGTCCGGGCGATAGAATCCTCGCCATCGACAACGTGCCGATCACCAACGGCAAGAGTCTCGTCGATCGCATTCACGCCGCGCTTGGAAAGCGGCTGGACTTGGTCTACCAGCGCAACGGCGTACACAACGAAGTGTACGTCCAGCCGCGTCCATGCCCGCCGCCGGTCGGACGGAACAGCGGCTGCATCGGTTTCTCGCCGGTTCCGGCTTTCGAGCGCGTCGGCATCCTGCGGGCCTTTAGCGAGAGCGGGAGCGAGTTTGTGGCCATCGCGCGACAGACGTTCGACGGCGTGGGGTTGTTAGTAACGCAGTTCACCAAGTACGCACCGCAGATTGCCGGGCCGATCGGGATGGGGCAAGTCGCAGCGACGGTGCAGGATTGGGGATGGGGGCCGTACTTTTCGCTGGCGGCGACCATCTCGTTTGCGCTGGGCTTGTTCAATCTTCTGCCGATTCCGGCGCTCGACGGCGGCCGCGCCGCCTTCATTATTGCCGAGCTGATCCGCGGACGGCCGGTCGACCCGGAGAAAGAGGCGATGGTGCACATTGCCGGCTTTGCCGCGTTGATGGCGCTGATCATGCTGGTCGCTTTCCACGACATCGCACGCATCGTCACCGGCCAAGGAGTCATGTAATGCTGCGGATCCGCCGTGCCAGCAAACCGATCTTCCTTCAAAATAAGACTGGAAAAGCCGACGCGAAGAGCGTCTGGATCGGCGGCGAGCATCCCGTCGTGGTGCAGTCCATGACGACGACCGACACGGCCGACGCCGACGCAACGCTGGAGCAGATCTACGGTTTAGCGATGGAAGGCTGCGAGGTAGTGCGGGTTACCGTAAAGGATCCGCCAGACGCCGCCGGTTTACCGGCGATCGTGCATCGTTCACCGGTGCCCATCGTTGCCGATATTCACTTCGATCACAAGATGGCGCTGGCGGCGATCGAAGCCGGCGTTGCCAAACTCCGTTTAAATCCGGGTAACATTCGCGATCCCAAGAAAGTCGCGGAAGTGGTGACTGCGGCCAAGGCGCGAGAAATCCCAATTCGCGTCGGCGTCAATCTCGGCTCGCTTGCGCCGGACTTAGAAAAAGCATACGGGCATACGGCCGAGGCGATGGTGCTTTCGGCGCTGCGCCACGTCGAGTTGCTCGAGGAGCATGGCCATAGGGAGATCGCCATTTCGCTCAAAGCCCACGACGTTGCCACGACCGTAGCGGCGTATCGCCTAGCCGACCAAAAGCTGCGCGAACGCGGAACGCCCTACGCGCTGCACCTCGGCATCACCGAGGCCGGCATGCTGCGCGACGGCACGATCAAGTCGTCGATCGGTTTGGGCATCCTGTTGTGGGAGGGCATCGGCGATACGATTCGCGTTTCGCTGGCGGCCGATCCGATCGAAGAAGTGCCGGTATGCTGGAGCATCCTCAAGTCGCTCGGACTGCGCGAAAAAGGTTTTGAGATTACTGCGTGCCCGTCGTGCGGCCGCGCCGAGATCTCGGTGCTCGAGCTCGGACGAGCGGTCGAAGCGATCGCCAAGTCGTATCAAGCACCGGTTAAAGTCGCGGTGATGGGCTGCGTCGTCAACGGACCGGGTGAGTCGAAGATGGCGGACGTCGGCGTGGCCGGAGGAAAAGGCAAGGGTGCGATCTATCGTGCCGGCGAGTTAGTCGGAACCTATCCCGAGGATGAACTCCTAGGCATGTTGCGGCTCGAAATCGAGAAGGTCATCGCCGAAAAGTACCCGGCATATCTTCACGAGATTGGCCAAAGCGAAAGCGTGGTCGCTCCCGCCTGACGCTTGCCAAAACTACGCGTATTCGCTGAGGCCTTCGGGCTCTTCGACGGGAACGACGTCGGCTGGATTTGATTTGCGGAAGCCATAGGCGAAGAAGAAGATCAGTCCGGCGACGAGGGCGATGAGGAACCACATCCACGTCGCACGCGATAGGCCGAAGACGGCCAAGAAGAGCGAGCAAACGATACCCAAGATCGGAAAGAGCGGAACGAACGGTACGCGGAAGCTGCGCGGCAGGTCCGGGCGTTTCTTGCGCAGGTAGAGCACGCCGGCGCATACGACCGAGAAGGCGATAAGCGTTCCGATGTTTACGAGATTTAGCAAGTTGTTGAGCGGCACGATGAGCGCCAGAACGGCCACCGCGACGCCGGTAATCATCGTCGTGACGAGCGGCGTCTTAAAGCGCGGGCTCACTTTCGCGACGATCGGGGGAAGCATCCCGTCGCGCGCCATGACGTAGAAGATGCGCGACTGTCCAAGCAATGAGGCAAGCGCGACGCTCGTCGTTCCGGCCAGGACGCCGATGGTGATAACCCAGTTCAGCACCGGCATATGCAGCGGCGCGAGCGCGTAGACCAGCGGGTTCTTGATCGGCACCTGACTCCATGGAACCGCGCCGACGAGAACGATGGCCGTTGCGCAATAAATTAGCGTTCCGATTGCCAGCGCACCGATCACGCCGACGGGCACGTCGAACTGGGGCCGCTTACACTCTTCGGCGGTCGTCGTCGCGGTGTCGAATCCGATATAGCTGAAGAAGACGTAGGCGCCGATCGCGATGATACCGTAGGGCTGAGCCGACTCGACGGTACCGCCGAAAGGATGGAGCTTTCCCCATCCGACCGGATTAAAGTTGTGCAGGTTTGCCGCGTGCATGAGAAAGGCGCCGGCGACGATGAAGACGACTAACGCCGAAATCTTGAGCACGACGAAGATGTTGTTGACGGTCGCCGTCTCGCGAATGCCGATCGAGAGTAGGGCGCTCAGACCGATCACGAAGACCGCCGCGACCAAATCGAACTGTGAATGAACGAGATCCCAGTTGGCGGGCTGCCACCAGGCACCGTGCATGATCAAGTTGGATTGCTGCGCCCATGCCGGCAAAACGAGGCCGGCATCTTTGGCGACGTCCTGAATCGCGGCAGAAAATTGTTGGGCGACGGGCGCGGCGCTGATTCCGTATTCAAAGATCAGCGCGAAGCCGATGATCCAGGCAAAGAGCTTGCCCATGGTGGCGTAGGCGTAGGTATAGGCGCTTCCGGCGACCGGAACCATCGCGCCGAGCTCGGCGTAACAGAGGGCGGCGAAGAACGACGTCAAGCCGGCCAGCAGGTAGGAGATGATCACCGCCGGCCCGGCACCCTTGACGCCCGTGCCGATCGTCGTGAAGATTCCGCCGCCGATCATCGTCCCCAGGCCGATCGCGATGAGGTCTTTTGCCGTCAGCGCGCGGCGCAGAATTTTGCGCGAGCCAAGTTCGCGCAGCTTCTCAACGTCGGTCGTCGCAAAGAGCGCCGAAAAGAACGACATTACCGCACCGCTTCGGAGCACAAATGCGGGTTCCCCGCAGACCCTACGACGGCGGGCGGCTCGACGGATCCCACAGATGCTCGGGAACGCCGAGCGCGTCGTTGATCCAGCGAGCCCAAACGAAGAGCGCATCGGAGAGCCGATTGAGATACCGCAGCGCTGCCGGCGGCTCGGCTTCGCCGTCTTCCGCGAGCCCCACGACGAGGCGTTCGGCGCGCCGGCAGACGGTGCGGGCGACGTGCAGCTGGGCGCCGGGAAGCGATCCTCCGGGGTGAATAAAGTTTGCCAGCATCGGCAGGTCGTTTTCGGCAGCGTCGATAGCACGTTCGAGCGCTTGCGCATCGGCGTCGCCGACGCGCGGAGCGTTTTGCCCACGCTCCGGCAGCGGCGTAGCGAGATCGCTGCCCAGATTGAAGAGCACGTCCTGCGTCCAGGCCAGCCATTGGTCTAACCGGGCCGCGCGTTCCACGCTCGCCAGCGACGGACGCAGGGCCGCCCGGGCTACGCCAATGGTGCTCGAGAGCTCGTCAACGGTACCGTACGCTTCGATGCGTCGAGCATTCTTGCTGATCCGCGCGCCGCCGATCAGCCCCGTGCTCCCGGCATCGCCCGTGCGGGTGTAAATGCGCGTGTGCTTAGGCATCGCTCTTTCCTAATGCGCGGCGAGCCCGTTCAATCCCGGCAAGCGCGGTTACAGGCGCTTGCGCGCAGGCGCGCGAAGCGGGGCCGGTCATGTCCGAAACGTTCGCTGGGAGCGCACTCAAGGAGATCCCTCCCAAGGCGGCCGACCTGTCCGCGTGGTATACCGCGGTCTGCCTACGGGCCGAGTTGGTTTCGTATTCGCCGGTGCGCGGATGCGTGGTTCTGCGCCCCTATGGTTTCGGCTTGTGGGAGAATCTGCAGCGTCAGCTCGACGAGCGATTTAAGGCGACCGGACACGAGAACGCGTATTTTCCGCTGCTCATTCCCGAGAGTCTGTTGATCCGCGAGGCCGAGCACGTGGAAGGCTTCGCGCCCGAGGTGGCGTGGGTAACGCAAGGCGGCAGTGAAGAGCTGACCGAGCGGCTCGCTATACGCCCGACTTCCGAAGCGATGGTCGGCACCATGTACGCCCAATGGGTTGAGTCGTATCGCGACCTGCCCATCCTCATCAACCAATGGGCCAACGTGGTGCGCTGGGAGAAAGCCACGCGCCCTTTTCTGCGCACCATGGAGTTCCTGTGGCAAGAGGGTCACACCGCGCACGCCACGGCCGCTGAAGGTCGTGAGGAGACGCTGCGCATGCTCGAGGTCTATCGGGACTTCGCCGAAAACGTCGCCGCGATACCGGTCTATCACGGACGAAAGAGCGCCAGCGAGCGCTTTCCCGGAGCGGTCGAGACCTTCTCAATCGAAGCCCTGATGCCCGACGGCAAAGCGCTGCAATCGGGAACCTCGCACGATCTCGGGCAAAACTTCGCCAAAGCCTACGATATTAAGTTCGTCGACTCCGATCGCGCCATCAAGTACGCGTACACGACCTCGTGGGGCGTCTCGTGGCGAATGCTCGGCGGAATGATCATGGCTCACGGCGACGACCGCGGGCTGCGCATTCCCCCGAAGATGGCGCCGATCGAGGCAATTCTCATTCCGATCGTGCGGTCCAACGACCGCCGCGCGATCGAGACCTGCGAGCAGCTTGCGGCTTCGTTGAAAGCGGCCGGGTTTCGCGCGCGTGTCGACACGCGCGACGAGCAGCCCGGTTGGAAATACAGCGAGTGGGACATGCGCGGCGTGCCGATCCGCATCGAAATCGGTCCGCGTGACGTGGATGCCGGAACCGCCGTCATGGCGCGGCGCGATCGCACCAAGGGCGATCCCGATCAGCGCGAGAGCGTCGCTCTGGACCGGATCGCGACGGTCTTGCGCGAGCGCCTCGACGACGTGCAGCGCTCGCTCTTCGATCAAGCGAAAGCGTTTCTTGAATCCCACACGTTCGCGACCGAGAAGCGCGAGGAGTTTTTCGAGCTTCTGCGCAGCCGCGCCGGAATGGTCGACATTGCCTGGTGCGAGCGTCCCGAATGCGAAGCGGCGGTCAAAGCCGCGACCGGTGCAACGACGCGCATCGTGCGGGAGCTCGAGCCTCCGGCGGGCGTCTGCACGGCGTGTGGAGAGCCGGCGAAAGCACGGGCCTACTTTGCGCAATCGTATTAGCCTTCGCGTCGGCTCGGCGATCGCCGCGGGGGCTTTGATCCTGAGCGTCGCCGGTGCCGTTTCTCAGGCCTATACGCCGAGTATCGCCGACTTGGACGCGGCCGCACGAGCCTCGGGAAACCGGCGCGACCTCGCCGAGCACATCGGAGAGTCGGTCTTTGCGACGGAGTGGCCGGCCGAAGTCAGCCATATCTCGGCCAACGAGCTCGGAAATCACCTCATCGTCGGGATCCGCATCTGGGGCGTGAAGTTCCACAAACCGCTGACGCGCGACGGGTTCGTCGACGAAATCGTCGGACTGGTCGACAAAACGTTCGCTTCCGTGCCCTCGGCCGAAGAGATCGACGTCTGGGCCAGCGTACCCATCGTCGTCGGCCGCGACGTCGTCGTCAGTGGCGACTTGGCCAAGCCGACCTCGAAGCTCGTTTTCAGCGTCACCGTACGGCGCGACGAGGGCGAGGCAAAGCTGCGGGCTCGAGCCGATTCCGGTGAAGGCATTTTTTGGGACCAGGAATGGGTTCGCTCCGCTTTCAAAGAGGCGATGTAGTGTACGCCAAGACGACGCTGCCCGGCGGCTTGCGGGTTTTGACCGAGACGATGCCGAGCGTTCGCTCCGCCACGGTCGGCATTTGGGCCGACGTAGGCTCGTCGCTCGAGGTCGCCGAGCGCCGCGGCATCTCGCACCTCGTCGAGCATATGCTCTTCAAGGGAACGCCGCGGCGAACGGCTCGAGCGATTGCCGAAACGATGGACGGCGTGGGTGGAAACCTCAACGCCTTCACCGATAAAGAAACGACGTGCTACTACGCCAAGGTGATCGACCGGCACGTACCGCTGGCGCTGGACGTGCTCTCGGATATGTTCCTGCACTCCAATTTCGATCCGCAGGAACTGGCGAAAGAGCAGAAGGTCGTGCTCGAAGAGATCAAGATGTACGAGGACTCGCCCGACGAGCTGATCCACGACGTCTTTCTGCAGACGATGTGGAGCGGCGCAAGCTTGGGCGAGCCGACGATCGGATTTGCCGACACCGTGGTGCGTCTGACGCCCGACGATTTACGGGCGCATATGCGCGCCCACTACGCACCCGACTGCGTCGTGGTGGCGGCGGCCGGCAACATCGACCACGAGCAATTCGTCGAACTCGTCGCCGAGCAGTTCACCGCTTTTGAGGGTAGCTGCATCCTCGCGCCGCAGCCGCGTCCGGCGACGACGCCCTCGACGTGCGTTCGGCACAAAGACAGCGAGCAGGCTTACGTCATCGTGGGGAGCCGCGGCATCGACGTGCGCGACGAACGGCGTTACGCGCTCTCGTTGCTCGACACGGTGCTGGGCGGCGGGATGTCGAGCCGGCTCTTTCAAGAGATCCGCGAGGAGCGAGGACTGGTGTACAGCGTGTATTCGTTCCAAGCTGCGTACCGGGCCGCCGGTCTTTTCGGCGTCTACGCCGGCACGTCGCCGGAGAACGTGCAGGCCTGCATTGACGTCATCGTCGAGCAGTTCGGTCGGGTGTGTGACGAGCCGATCGGCGCCCAAGAGTTGGCCTTGGCCAAGGAGCACATCAAGGGAAACCTCACGCTTTCGCTGGAGTCGACGTCCAGCCGCATGATCCGCCTCGGGCGCAACGAGCTGGCCTTGGGCCGCAACGTTACGCCGGAAGAGATCGAGCAACGGATTGACGCCGTTACCGCGCAGGACGTACAGTTGCTCGCCCGTGACCTGCTCGCCGACGAGCACCTCGGGCTCTGCATCATCGGACCCGTCGACGAATCACGAATTGCCTGGAGCCGCAGCGCGGCGTAGACGCGCGCGGCGTTAGTTACGAACGGTTTTCGGATGCAGGCCCGGTCGTTGCGGAAGCACGAGCACCGCGACGATGATGAACGCCGCGATGACCGCCGATGCCAGCGGCCGGCTCAGTGCCAGACCGCCGTGCGCGACCGGCTTATCGAGAAAATCGCCGACGGTAGCGCCGAGCGGCCGCGTCAGGATAAACGCGGCCCAAAAGAGCGTCACGCGCGAAACGCGCGTCCAAAAATAGAGCGCAGCCACGGCGACGAGGCCGCCGGCAAAGAGAAGGGCCCCGCCTTCATATCCAAAACCGCCGGTGTCCGCGATCCAATCGCCGAGCGCCGTGCCGAGCGTTTGCGAGAAGGTGATGGCGGCCCAATAAAACGCTTCGACTCGAGGCGTGCTCACCGTATTGACCGAGATGGTTCCCTCGGACCAGTACCAAAGTGCGAGCACGAGGGCCAAGCACGCCGACAGCAAGAGGGAGCCGCCCGTATAACCGATGCCCAGCGAGCGGTCGGCGAAATCGGCCAACGTCGTTCCGAAGGTCGTCGACGCGACGATGGTGGCCCAGTAAAGCAAGGGATGGAACTTTTTCGCGACGATCTGCGCGGCGACCAGCACGACGAGCACCGTCAAGAAAAGGCTCGTTCCGGCGAGGTATCCCCAGTTGAGCGTCATCGTCACCGTGTCACCGCCGGTCTCGCCGAGTGTGGTTGCGGCGATCTTGATGACCCAAAATCCCAGCGTTACTGCAGGGACCTTACTTGGTACCGTCCGTTCGTCGTCGTGCATCGTCGCCTACTATACCCCAACGCGATGAACTTGGCGTGACCGCCGCAGCGTTGGCCCCGCACCTGTGGTCGGGCAAGCTCGTTGGGGCGATGCTCATTACCTTCATCGTGCAAGGCGTGACGATTGGCGCGTATGCGGCGCGATTGGCCGGCGTGCAGACAAAGCGCATCGCAACCTCGATCTCGCTCTTCAATCTGTTCGTGACGGCGGGACGTTTGGCCAACCTCTTTGTGATCTTCTTTTTGGGACCACTCTCCGATCAAGCGGGAAACGCCGTCGGCAAGCTGGGCGGCGACCCGGCCGCGACGGCCGCGTGGCAGCACGTTTTCGAGGAGCAGTTGCGGCTGATCGTATTGGCGGGCACGGCCGGCATGGTGGTCTTCGCGCTCTTCTTGCCGATGTTCACCTATTTGTTCCGGCGCGGCGTTCACTCGTTTGAAGCACGCGGATCGGTTCCTCACTCGCTGGTTCGCCTGTTCTCACCCAAAGTGATCGGCGAAGTTCTTCGAGCGCAGCGGTTTCCGGCCATCGCGGAGCTGCGGCAGTTCGACTGGCACGTGCTCCCCAGGCGCCTGCTGATCTTCAATACGGTCGTCATGTGCGTCTATGCCATCGGAGTTCAGGCCTCGTATCTCGCGTCGGTGCTCGACGTCGCGGTTGCCCGAACCTCGATCGGCCTCTCGGGCGTGATCAATGGAATCGGCACAATAGCCTTCACGCTCTTCGTGGACCCGACGTCGGCCATCATCACCGATCAGGCCATTCACGGTAAGCGCAGCGTCGAGGAGGTTCGCTCGATGGTGTTCTACTTAACGCTTACGGCCATCATAGGCTCGCTGCTTTCCCAAGCGGTGCTCTATCCGGCCGCCGTCCTGATCGAGGTAGTTGCACGTTTTGCGTCTCACCTACATTTCTAGATCGCTTCTCGGCGCGCTGGCGGTGCTGACGCTCGCCGGCTGTGCCGGGTCCATCGAGCGCTGGATCGTCGACACGCGAGTTCACCAAGGCGACGCCGCACTGGTGCACGGCAACGCCCGCGATGCCGAACTGGCCTATCGTTTGGCGCTGCGGGTGAATCCCCAAGACCCGGCGGCCCGCTCCGGCTACGTGCGGTCGGCCTCGGCGCTGGCGCGCTCCGAATACACCAAAGGCGGCTTCGAAGATGCATTGGAGACCGTCGATAGCGGACTGGCGGTCGACCCGCAAAGCGCCGTGCTGGCGGCGCTGAAGGCTCGCATCGAGCAGGCCAAACTGCAACGCGAGATCGTTTTGACGAACTACCCGACCTACCGAGCCACCGGACTCGAGCTTCAGCGCGCCTATCAACAGCTCAACGCGGTCAACGCGCTGCTGCTGCGCAGCCTTCGGCGCTTTGGGTATACCTTCGATTCCGACGACCTCACGGCGGCGATCAAGCGAAGCTACGAACTGCAGCTCGAACTTGCCAAGAACACGAACCGGCTGGTCGTCTACCGGCAAATCGTGACGTCGGGAGCACCGGTCGCGCCCGAACAGGCCACAACCTTTGGCGCCGCGTCGCTCTTGCCGCTGCCATGATTGCATGGCTCGAATCGCTCCCGACCTTCGAAGCGGGGCTGGTAAGCGTCGGCGGATTCGTTATCTCGACGATGCTGCTCGGCCTCTTCGTGCACAAGTTTACCTCGAAGGAAGTTCGAGCCGCGAACACCGACCGCGCCGGCTTCATCTTGGCCGTCATCGGCGTGGTGTATGCAGTGCTGCTGGCCTTCGTCGCCATCGGCGTCTGGGAGCGCTTCCAGGAGGCCGAAGTCCGAACCTACGACGAGGCCGGTGCGCTCGCGACGGTGTATCGCGATTCGTTATCGTTCGGGCACTCGGAGCGGCTGCGGACGGTGTTAAAGGCCTATGCCCGTTCGGTGATCGACGACGAGTGGCCGCAGATGCGCCGCGGCGAGAAGTCGAAATATGCCGCGGTGCTGCTCGAGACCGCGCATGCCGACGTGAGAGCGCTGCAGGCACCCACGCCAACCCTGCAAGACATCCACGCGCAAATGCTCGCGGCAATGGATACGGCGCTGCGCGACCGGGAGACTCGCCTGACCATCGACTTTATCGGTATCAGCGAGGTCATGTGGGTCGTTCTGATCCTCGGAGCCTATGTGACCGTCGCCTTTACCTATCTCTTCGGCTTCGATCGTACGGTGATGCAGCAGTTGATGATCGGCGGGCTCGCCTTGGTCATCGGCCTGGTGCTCTTTTTGGTGGTGGCGCTCGACTATCCGTTCCGGGGCAGCATAGCGGTGCAGCCCGAGGCGTTTCGCAGCCTGCTCGATAGTCTTAACGCGTTGTAGCGCTCGGCGTTGGGTTCGCGGGCGTCACGCAGACGCCGCGCGAGTCGAGAAAGTCGCGTCCCGCTCCGGCGCGTTCGGCCCGGCGAAAGGCGCGCCAAAAAGATTCGGCGTTGGGTAAGATTCGCGCGGGATCCGTTTGATAGATGGGCCAGCGGTCGGGTCCGGAGACGACGGGGAACCGCGCGAGCCACGCGCACAGCTCGAGATTGCGACGCAACCGGCCGTCCTCGATGGAGATAAAGTAGCGGGCACCTTTGGCGATCGCGCTCTCTTCGTCGAAGGGTGTCCAGAGATAGGGATCCTCTTCCCAGCCGAAGCGGTCGATGTAATATTGAACGTCGGGGCCGTAGTGTCCGATGACGACCAGTGCGCCTTGCGGCAACGCGCCGTCGAGCGCAACGGCGTTTTGGTACGCCTGTGGATTGTAAGAATAGTACGCCGCAATGGCCGGGGGGCTTTGCACGAGCACGGCGGCGCCGAGGGCGGGAATCACGGCAAGCAGTGCGTAGCGCGCCGCCGGTGCGACGTCGGCGGCCCAAACCGAGGCGGCCGCGCGCCCGAGCGCACCGCCGATCGCCAACGCGCAGAGCGGAAGAAACGGATAGAGGTAATAGTCGACGCGCTCCACCGTAACGACGACGTAGGCGTATGCCAGTGCGCCCGCGAGCCATCCCCACAGCAGCGCCTTGCTGCGCGCGCCGGCCCACGGCGAGGCGATGAACGCGGCGACCGAGAGAAGAAATCCGAGCGCACCGAGCATCGTCGCGCGCAGCAGGCCGAAAACCACGCGTAGTTGACCGAGCTTGGCGAGAAAGGCGGAGGGTCCGGTGAAGGCGGCTCGCAGCGCCGGTAATACGTGAAGCTGCGTGATTCCGCTGGCCCAGTGCCACTCCGCGTACGAAGCGACGCGGCGGTCGTACAGCCACAGAACCAGCAGCGGGAGCGCGATGAGTATGGATATCTGCCACACCGCCGCCGGCCGTCGTGCGATATAGCGCGCGACGATCAACGCGACGACCGGCACGAGCGCCAGTACGGAGACCGGCTTTGCGAGATAGGCCAGGGTCAGCAAAGCGGTGGCATAGGCGAGCTGCCGAGGTGAGAGCCGGTCGCACGTAAGATATCGCGCCGTCGCAAAGAGTGCCGCAGTGAGAAAAAAGACCATGGCCGTGTCGGGCATGAACGTCCGTCCGTAATAAATACTGCCAGGAAAGACGGCATAGAAGAAGGACGCGATCGAACCGGCCGGAGAGCTCCCGAAGAGCCAGCGCGCGAAGTATGCGATCGTGACGATCGTGCCTAAACTAAACGCCAGCACGATCAGGCGTCCGAAGATGACCTTGACGCCGAAGAGCTTATAGAGCGTGGCGGCGAGAAACGGAACGATCTGGAGCTCGAGCTCGACGTAGTTTGGCGGCGGTCCGTTGTACATCGTCTGCGGATGCATCGGGTCGTATTGTAGGCGCGCGAAGTTGCGCGCGATCGCAGCGGTATCGCCCTGGCGCCAGCCCGGATGGTCGACGATGGGATCGCGGATGCCGTGGAGCCGCAGCGCCGCAGCAAGGACGACGATCGCGAGCAGGCCTAAAAGCCAGAGCCGCTTCGTCAATTGAGGTGGCGGAACGTCCAGTACTTATTGAGGAAGAAGTTGACGAACGTGCCGGAGAGCGTTGCGACGAACCAGGTGATCGTGAAATGATGAAAACCGGTGCGCGCGGCCAGCTCGAAAACGACCTTACCTAAGAGCAGCGCGACGGCGGAGACGGCGAGGAATTGAAGGCCCTCGACCAGCGGGTTGCGGCGCGAGCCAAAGGTCCATATTCGATTCAAGATGTAGTTTGATATGCCGCCGAGCATGAAGCCGATGGCAAAATCCGCAAACCAACTTAGCGAGGTCGTCTTTTCGAGCGCGTGCGCGGCAACGAAGTTGACGACCGTTCCCGACGCGCCGACGAGTCCGAACTTCATGAACTGCCGGACGCCGCGACGGCGGCTCAACTCTCGCACGAACGTCGTCGCGGTCTCGCTACGCAACCCAGTACCAATCCGCGAAGAGCACGGTAAAGAGCCCGAGCAGCGGCAGCGAGAAGGCCAAGATGACGTTATTGACCCACGGCCGTTCTCCCCAGCGCGCCAAAATCGCGAACATCGGGAAGAGCACCAGCGCGAAGCGCGGCATGGACATTAAATTCGAAGTCGACATCGGCACCAAAATAGAGAGCGCCATATAGGCAATGTACGACGGGCGCAAGGCATGCCAGCCGCCCAGCAAGACGGCAACCATAAGCAGGGTGAAGCCAATCTCCAGCGATTGGTTGGCGACGATCAGCGGCGTCGCAGCGTGCACCACTTTTTCGAAGGCGTTGACCAGGCTCACCCAGGGCGGCGCGAGGTGGCGGTTCCAGTGAATCTGGACGTGCGAAAAGTAGAGCGGGTCGGCGCGAAGCACCCAGAGGTAGGCCATGTAGATCGCTAGTCCAAGCGGAATCAACAGGCCGCCGAGCAGGCCGAAGCGCGACCGCGTGTCGATCGGGCGCTGCTGCGAAAACCATTCGATCAAGAAGGGGACGATCAGCAGCACGCCTTCGACGCGCGTCAGTGCCGCGAGGAATCCGAAAATGCCGGCGAGCCACCACGCGCGCGATCGCATGTAATAGAACGAGGCGACGGTAAGCATGAAAAAGAGCGATTCGCTGTAGACGGCGGCAAAGTAGACGGCCGTCGGGAAAATAGAAACGTAGAAAATCGCGCGACGCGCAACGGAGCGGTCGTATTCGTGTTCCAGCAGCTTATAGAGGAAGAGCAGCCCGAAGAAAAACGATGCGTTGGAGATGAGGAGCCCGGCAATAAGGTGATTTCCCGCCAGCGACCCGAGGATGCGGATGAGCAACGGGAAGAGCGGGAAGAAGGCCATGTTGGTGCCCTGGTAACCCAGGGTCGCTATGTCCAGATAGTGCACCGCATCCCAGCGTCCCCAAACGGCCAGCAGTGCGTGCGACGACTCCTGCACGTGCGTGCCGGCGCGTTGTCCGATGATCACTGCGGCGAGCTCGGCGATGATGATGATCGCAAAGCGCGTCGCGGCAAAGTCGATGAGCACCTCGCGGACGGTCTGGTTAAAGCGAGCGGCGATCAGAACTTTGCCGAGGCAAAAGAGCGATGCGGCAAAAACAAAGAGACGGGCGCCATGCGTTAACTGCGGCGCGAGCACAAAGGTTAGCCAAAGTAGGAGGAACGGCGTCCACGTAACGGCGTCGTACTGCAGGGCGCGAACCGGCGTGATTTGCGCGCGCCGGGCAAAATACGCGGAGTATCCGAGCCACGCAGCGACGGCAAGTGCGATTCCCGCGACCGTTCCGGCTAGGAGGCCGGCCTCGCCGAGGACACCGTGATGATTGGGGACGATTACGGCATACCAGCCGAAGAAGCCGAGCGTGAGGCCGGACAATGCGACCGCCGCCAGCGCCGCCCAGCCTGCAGTCAGGAGATCGGTGCCACGAAAGAGTCGCGCGCGAAATGGTTGTGAGAGATCGGTACCGGCGGACACGCCGACACCTCTTTAACAGGAAATGAGCCGCTTCCCTTTGTAGGGTTGAGCGATGCCACGCTCCGTCATGCGCGCTCTCCTCAACCATCCGGTGCACTCGCTGGATTTCGTGAAGGTTACCGAGAGCGCGGCGCTGGCCGCCTCACGCTGGATGGGCCGCGGGGAACGCGACGCCGCCGATGAGGCTGCCGTAGAGAAGATGCGGGAATCGCTGGGCGAGATGGAGATCGCCGGGCGAATCGTTATCGGTGAGGGCGAGCGCGACGAAGCACCGATGTTATACATCGGCGAGGAGGTCGGAATCGGCGGCAAAGAGGTGGACATTGCCGTGGATCCGGTCGAGGGCACCAACCTCGTCGCCAACGGCCTGCCGAACTCGATCGCCGTCATGGCCATCGCCGAGCGCGGCGGCCTGCTTCACGCACCCGACACCTATATGAAGAAACTGGCCGTGGGACCGAAAGCAGCGGCGTACGTGCACATCGACGCGCCGGTGCGCGACAATCTCGAAGCCGTTGCCAACGCACTGGAAAAACCGATGAACGACGTGTGCGTGATCATCCTCGATCGTCCGCGCCACGCCGCTCTGATCGACGAGGTGCGCTCCGCCGGCGCACGCATCCGCTTGATCTCCGACGGAGACGTCGACGCGTGCATCGCGACGGCCATAGATTCCACCGGCATCCACGTTGCGATGGGAACGGGCGGCGCTCCGGAAGGCGTGCTCGCCGCTGCCGCATTGAAATGCCTCGGCGGCAATTTGATGGGCCGGCTGCAGCCGCGTAACGACGACGAAGCGGACCGCGCGCGCGCGATGGGCTTCGGCGACCTCAATCGCGTCTTGGAACTCGACGATTTGGTGAAAAGCGACGACGTGATCTTCTGCGCGACCGGCATCACGGACGGCGACCTCGTACGGGGAGTGCGCTTCTTCGGCAACCAGGCGCGTACGCACTCGATTTTAGTGCACTCCAGCGGAACGGTGCGCTTTATCGACTCGACGCATCGGCTCGTCGCGCGCCCGGGGCGCTAAAGAGACACGACGCTTAAAATGGCGAGCGCTGCGCACCGGCACGACCTCGTCGTCGTCGGTGCGGGGTCGGCCGGTTATGCGGCCGCGCGGACGGGCCGCGATTTCGGGTGCGACGTCGCACTCGTCGATCCGGGACCGTTGGGCGGCCTTTGCATTTTGCGCGGCTGCATGCCCAGCAAAGCGTTCTTAGCATCGAGCGACGCGCTTGCCGACGCCCGGGAGGCACACGTACTGGGGATTGGCGTCGAGGGCATAAGCGTCGACGTTCCCTTCATCGCCGCGCGCAAGCGCGCGCTGGTCAAAGAGTTTGCCGACTACCGCATTGAGGGCATCGCCCAGTTTCCGCTCTACTCCGGGGCGGCGCGCTTTCTTTCCCCTACGCAACTGGCGGTCGGCGACGACGTCGTCCTCGAGGCGCCGAAGTTTATCATCGCTACCGGCAGCGTGATTCCACCCAGCGAGATTCCCGGGATGTCGCAAACCGGTTACGTGGATAGCGACGGAGTCCTCGAGCTCGAGAGCATCCCGAAATCGGTCGTCGTGCTGGGCGGCGGCTATACGGCCTGCGAGCTAGGCCAGTTTCTGACGCGGATGGGCGCGCAGACAACGATTCTGATTCGCAGTAACCATCTGCTGACGCACACCGACGACGACGTCGGCGGCGCGCTGACCGAGTACTTCCGCGGCGAAGGCATAAACGTCGTTACCGAGACGACGCTGCTGGACGTGCGGCGCGAAGGCGCGCAGAAGGTCGTTCGGTACCGGCGGGACGGCATCGAGCACGAAGCGGCAGGCGCGGAGATTTTCTACGCGCTCGGACGCGTAGCCAATACCGCAGGTCTCTCGCTTGAGAGTGCGGGCGTTGCATACGACCCGGCCGGCGGAATCGCCGTCGACTCGACGCTGCGGACGAGCAATCCGAATATTTTTGCCGTGGGCGACGTGATCGGCGATCATATGCTCGTTCACGTTGCGATCTACCAAGGCGAGGTCGCCTCGCGGAACGCCTGCCAGGACGCTTCCGAAGTCGCCGAATACGGGCTGGTGGGCGCGCACACGATCTTCACCGATCCGCAGGTCGCCGTCGCCGGAATGAGCGAGAAAGAGTTGCGCGAGCGCGGTGTCGGCTACGTCGTCGGGCGTTACGACTTCGCCGAGCACGGTAAGGCACAGTGCTTGGGGAAGACGAAAGGCTTCGTCAAGATCATGGCCGATGCGACGAGCGGGCGCATCCTGGGCGCGACGGTCATTGGTCCGCAAGGTTCGGAGCTGATTCACGAGATGATCGTAGCGATGCGTTTCAACGCGACGGTCGACGAGTTTATGCGCATTCCGCACCTGCATCCGACGCTGGCCGAGATCTGGACCTATCCGGCTGAGATCTGCGCGGCGCAGCTCGGAACCAAGGCGCCGGGCGACGAGCAGCTCGAGCTGGCGACGAGCGTCGCGAGTGAGTGATGCACGCGTGCGCGCGCGCGTTGCGATCCTGCAGATCAAGCCGGCCAAGGGAGAGTACCGGCAGAACCTCGATGCGGTCGGATCGGCGTTTACGCAGCTAGCCGACGATCCGCCCGACTTGGTGGTGCTCCCGGAAGCCGGGCTGACCGGATACTTCCTGGAGGGCGCGGTTTACGAGTTGGCGCTTCGCGCGGACGATCTGGCCGCCGACCTCGCCGAGCAATGGCGCGATGCGTGCGACCGGCCCGTCGATCTGGTCGCGGGTTTCTATGAGAACGACGACGGCACGTATTACAACAGTGCGATGTACCTGCACGTCGATGCGCGGAGTCAGCGGATCGTGCACCTTCATCGTAAACTTTTTCTTCCGACCTACGGCGTTTTCGACGAAGAGCGTTTTCTGTCGCGCGGACGAGGAATCGGGGTCTTCGAAACGGAGTTCGGGCGCGCCGCCATGCTAATCTGCGAGGACGCGTGGCATACCATCGTACCGACGTTTGCCGCCGTCAAGGGAGCCCGCATCCTGATTATTCCCAGCGCTTCGCCGGGCCGCGGAATCGAAGGTGAAGGCGAGATCGAAAGCATCGCGCAGTGGCGCCAGATTCTGCGCTCCATCGCCGCCGAGCATGGGCTCTTCGTGATTTACGCTGGGCTCACCGGGTTCGAAGGCGGTAAGGGGATGACCGGATCGTCTTGCGTCATCGATCCGCGCGGCAACATCCTCGTCCAGGCTCCGGTGCTGGAAGCCGGCATCGTGCGTGCCGATCTTGATTTGCGCGAAATTGATCTCGCGCGGGCGAGCCTGCCGTTGCTGGGCGACCTGCGCGCCGTCCTTCCCGATCTGCTGCTCGATCCGGAACTTCCCGTGCCGCGCGAGCCTCCCGATGCTTCCGGTCTTTGAAGCGCCGCGTCCGTCGACGCAACCACCGGAGATCGATCCGGCGGTCACCGCCGAGTGGCTGGTCGCGTTCCTTCGCGACGAGCTCAGCGTGCGCCGCGGAATTTTACGCGCCGTCGTCGGTCTGTCGGGTGGCGTGGATTCGGCGGTGACGACGTATCTTTGCGCGCGAGCGCTGGGGCCGGAGAACGTCTACGCGTTCCGGTTGCCCTATGCGACCTCGAGCCCGTCGAGCCTCGCCGACGCCCAGCTGGTCGTCGACGCGTTGAGAATTCACGCGCGCACAATCGAGATCACCGCGGCAGTCAACGGCTACTTGCAATACGAACCTGATGCCGACGCACGCCGGCGCGGCAACGTGATGGCGCGCACGCGCATGCTGGTGCTCTTCGATCAATCCGCCAAGCTCGACGCCCTGCCGATCGGTACGGGGAACAAGACGGAGCGTTTGCTGGGATACTTTACCTGGCATGCGGACGACACACCGCCGGTCAATCCGCTCGGCGATCTCTTTAAAAGCCAGGTATGGGAACTAGCGCGCCACCTCGGCGTGCCTAAAGCGCTCATCGAAAAGGCGCCGAGCGCGGATCTCGTGGCCGATCAGACCGACGAGGCCGATCTCGGCATCAGCTACGCGCGGGCCGACGCGATTTTAGCGCAGCTTCTGCTCGGGTACAGCGATGCGGCGATGGTCGAGCGCGGGTTCGAAGCAGACGAGGTCGCACTGGTTCGCCATCGTGTCGATGCGACGCACTGGAAACGCCACCTGCCGACGACGGCGATGCTGTCGAACACGGCCATCAACGAGTTTTATCTTCGACCGGTGGATTACTAAAAGGTGGCGCCATGCGTAAACCGTTCTTTCCGGTAAGCCTCAACCTCGACGGACGGCTTTGCGTGGTAATCGGCGCCGCCGACGATCGCGAGGCCGTCGAGAAGAGTGCGATGCTGGAGGAATCCGGCGCGGCCGTCCGCCGCATCTACGACGCCGGCGCGTTGCGCGATGACGACGTCGCTGAGGCCTTCTTCGTTATCTCGACGCCGCAAGACGCCGCGCTGTCGGCGCGGCTCCGGGAGCTCGCCGACCGGCATCGTTTTTTGCTCTGCTGCATCGATCAGCCGCGTTTTGGATTCGTAGCCATGACGGCGATCGCGAAGGCCGGTCCGGTACGCATCGCGATCTCGACGACCGGACTCGCACCGCGCGTCGGCAAGGTTCTCAAGAACGCGCTGACCCGAGCGATGGATGCCCGCTTTACGCGATTCATCGCACGGCTGGCCGAGATGCGCGAGCGCACGCAGGCGGAGCATCCCGCTCCCGAGGAGTCCGCCGTTCGACGTGAAGCCATGATCGAAGCGGCTCGCGGTTTCCGCGCCGGAGTGCGTTTCGAGTATCCGGAGTGGTTCGACGATGCCGAGCCTTGAGATCGTAGCCATCGGTACCGAGCTGCTGTTGGGGCAACTCGTCGATACCAATTCGGCGTTTATCGCACAGCGGCTCGCCGAGGCGGGGATCGACGTGCGGCATACGCAGGCTGTCGGAGACAACCGCGAACGCATTGCCGCGCTGATTCGCGACACGCTACGGCGTGCCGACGGAGTACTGACGACGGGGGGGTTGGGGCCGACGATCGACGATCTCACGAAAGACGCCGTCTGTCTTGCATTCGGTTTGGGCGTCGAACTCTACGAGCCGGCGCTGACGCAAATGAAGAAGATGTTTGCGGCGATGGGGCGCCCCATGCCCGAGAACAACCGCAAACAGGCGGAACTTCCGTCGGGAAGTATACCGCTGGATAATCCCAACGGCACGGCGCCGGGCTTCATCGCCTTCGATGCGGAGGGAAAGTTCGTGGCCTCGATGCCCGGCGTCCCGCGCGAGATGAAGCCGATGCTGATCGATCGCGTCATGCCGTTTCTGCGCGAGCGCCTCGGTAGCGGCGCGACGATCGTAACGCGGGTTATTCACACGATTGGTCTGGGCGAGTCGGATCTCGACAAGCGCATCGACGATCTTTTTCGCGAGGGAGAGAATCCGAAGATTGCCGTCCTGGCGCACGATTTTCGGGCCGACGTCAAGGTCATGGCGAAAGCGGCATCGGCACAGGAAGCCGAAGAAATGATCGGTCCGCTGCAATCGGAGATCGAGCGTCGTCTCGAGTGCTACGTCTTCGGTGCGGATGCGGACACGCCGCAGAGCGTGGTTCACGATCTGCTCCAAGCGCAGGGACGAACGCTGGCGGTTGCGGAGTCCTGCACCGGGGGGCGAGTTTCCGCGGCTCTGACGAGCGTACCGGGCGCCTCGAAGAGCTTCGCCGGCGGCATCGTAGCCTACGACAACTCCGTGAAGATCGCGCAGCTTGGCGTCGACGCCGCGACTATCGACCGTTTCGGCGCGGTTAGCGAAGAGACGGCACGAGAGATGGCACGCGGCGCACGCGACCGGCTTGGGGCCGACGTCGCGCTCTCGACGACCGGTGTCGCCGGCCCGAGCGGCGGCACTCCGGAGAAGCCCGTCGGTCTGGTATGGTTCGGCTTAGCCGACGGCGACGGCATGCGAACTTCGAAGTTTCAGTTTCGTGGCGACCGCGACGCGATCGTGAGCCGCGCCACGACGATGGCGCTCAACATCCTCTGGCGCCACCTGCGCGGCCTTCCGTAACGCCCAAGCAAAACGAGTATTAACTACCGTATCCAAGTGACGCGAGGATTTTTTGCGTGGCGAGTGCGTCCTCGAACGTGGGGAGCTCGTTGGGCTTGCCTTCGATGGCTTTAGCGAGTTCTTCGTAGAGGTCCATCAAATACGGGACGTGGCTGTGGAGCGGTTCGTGCTTCGCGAAGGGCGAGGGTTTGCAGGCGAGCTCGTCGGTTGACTCTTCCTCGATGGTATAGAGCACAAGATCGGTGATAGTTGGGCCGCTTGCGACTGCAGTCCGGCCCTCGCCGTGGGCCGCGCAGGTAAAGCTTTCTACAGCGGTAGTTCCGTCGACGGTGATCCGCGCCACTAAGCCGTCCCCATAGTCGATGACGGCAAAAGCGCCGTCGTCAACCGTAGAAGTGAAGAGCCCGCGTTCGTCCTGGCGTTCCGGGTTAGCCGTGCGCAGAAATCCGGCAACGCGCTGCGCCGGGCGCGCCGCGAACCAGTTGGCTTGGTCGATGAGATGCGAAAGCGCCGCACCGGCGAGACCGCCGCCGCGCTCGCGCTCGAACCACCAACTGCGCGAACGGCGTTCGGAACGGCGAAGATTGCCGCGCAACAGCGTCAACTCAAGCTCGCGCGGCGGGTCGAGATGCTTATTGACCAACAGCTCCTTGATCGCTTGAATTTGTGGAACGAAGCGGAACTCGTGGGCAACGCCGCAGAGCGTTGCGGCCTCTCGCGATGCATCGAGCATTTCCCGTGCGTCCTCGACGGAGAGGGCGAACGGTTTTTCGCACATCACATGCTTCCCGGCGGCTAGCGCTGCGAAAACGTCGGCGTGATGTGAAAACGGCGGCGAGGCTACCGTCACGACGTCGAGCTCGCAGTCCGCGAGCATCGCCGCTGCGGAATCATAAGCATTGGCGATGTGCTTTTCGCGGGCAATCCTTGCCGCATTCGTCGGCGAAGCGATGGCCACGACGGTAAAGTCGGGATGGTGAGCCAGCGCCGGCAGATGCGCGACCGCGCCGAAGCCGGAGCCGACGATGCCTACGCGATACGGCTTCATGGAAGGCTCTCCTCGAGAATGTCGACCGCCCGCAACAGCTGCTCCTGGGCGATCGTTAATGGCGGCGCAATCGTGATGGAGTCGCCCGCAACCCCCGACTGCAGAAAGATCGCTCCGCGCGCGAGCGCGCCTTTCACTGCGGCGCGGGCGACCGACGCGCCGCGTACCTGCACGGCCCAAAAGAGTCCGCAGCCGCGGACCTCGGCGACGTCGCGGTGCTTCCGCAGGTCTTGCAATCGCGCCGCAAGTTCGTTACCTAGCCGTGCGGCGCGCTGAGGCAATTCGAGACGCTGCATCTCGGCGATCGTCGCCAGAGCTGCGGCGCAGCCGATTGGGTTTCCGAGGTAGGTCGAGGTGTGCAGCGCCTCTCCGGTCGAGCGGGGCCATGCATCCATAACGGCCGGGCGGCCCACGGCGGCGCTGATTGGAAACCCGGAGCCGAAGGCTTTTCCGATACAGAGAACGTCGGGAATCGCACCTTCGCGCTCGAACGCAAACCAGCGTCCGGTGCGCCCAAAACCCGTGTAAATCTCGTCCATGACCAGGAGTATCCCGAGCTCGTCGCAGATGCGCCGCAGCGCCGTCAAGTAACCGGGGACGGGACGGATGCATCCCGCGCGTCCCTGCACGGGCTCCAAGATGAGCGCCGCGATGTCGCCGGGATGCTGCAGTGCAGCGTGCGTTCGTTGCGCGACGTGTTCGAGCGAGATGCCGGCACCATCGCTCGGGAACTCCAAGAGCAGCGGCTCCGTCAACGCTGCGGCGAACGGCCGGCGAAAGCGGTCGATGCCGGCTACGGCAAGGGCACCGAACGATAGACCGTGATAGGCGCCTCGAAACGCCGCGAATCGCGATCTTCCGGTAGCTAGCATGGCCGTTTTCAAGGCCGCTTCTACCGCCTCCGATCCCGTCGTCGCAAGAAAGACGCGCGAGAGTTCGCGCGGCAGAATCTCCGCTAGCCGCTCGAAGAGCCGTACGCGAACCTCCGTAGGATGGACGTCACCCATGCCGTGCACCAAGCGTTCCGCCTGCTCGGTTACGGCTTTCGTCACGCGAGGATTGGCGTGTCCGGCATTGGCGACGCCGAAGGCGGCCGTGCAGTCGATGTAACGGTTGCCGTCGACGTCGGTAACGATGGAATCGCGCGCCGATTCCCAGAAGATCGGAAAATCGTCGGCGAGATACGTAACGTTGCGCGACTCGTGACGCGAGAGCGACCGGGCGAGCTCGAGGCTGCGTTTGCCCGGTACGTTGGTGACGATACGCTCGAAGTTTTCGCTCACGTTTCGTCGCTTATCCAGCGCACGAACTCGGCGATTCGGGGGCGGCCACCGTGAAAGATGCCCAGCGGCGGCGATTGCAGCGCTCCGAGCGTCGTGATGCGCGACGCGCCCGCCGCGTGGGCGAATTCGGCGAGGTCGTGGCGATGTTCGGAAACCGCGACGGCCTCCAGCTTGACGGCATGGCGTCGGAGATACGCCAGGGCATCCTGCGGTCCATTGACGGAACGGACGGCGACGACGCGTGGCAGAAAGAGTGGAGGTTCGTCCGGCGGCGGATCGACGGCTACGAGAAACGCGGCCTGCGGGTCGGCGAGGGCCGTCGCTCCGGGGCCTCGGCGAAAGAGTGCAAGGTCGCGCGCGCCGGCGATTTTCGCGGTAACGCCTTCATCGCGCGCGGCAGGCGGAAAACGCGGTATCAGCTCGACGATCGCTTCATCCAAAAGCTCGCCGAAACGTTGCGGACTCACCGTGCCTTCGCCCTCGACGAAAAGGGCGTGCAGCGAAAGACACCCTTCGCTCTCATAGAGAATTAAATCCAAAGCTGCGCCACGCGCCGCGATCCGTGCCTTCGACTCTTCGCTCAAGGCATCGCGCGTAACGTAGCCGGCACTGGCCTTAGAGCCGTACGCGATAAAACGCGTTTCGGGCAAAAGCCGGCCGCCGATTTCATCGAGCGTCGAGTCCCCGCCGAAGGCAACGATCGCGTCGAAATCCCGTAAGGCGTGCGCGTGGCCGGCGCCGTCCCACGCTCGAGTCTCTATCGCGCCGCGAAGCGTTTCGAGATGTTCGACAACGGTTGCGAAAAATGCCGACGCGACGAAGTCTTCGCGGTCCTTAACGAGCACCGAACATCTCGCGCAGAGCGCAAATATTGCCGGAACGATTGCGACGCCGATGGTGGTGCGACTGGAGATGATGCAGACGCGGCCGATCGGGAGCGCCCGAGACGGCGGGCGCCCGGGCATCGCGACAAAACCGTCGAGGGCATCGACCGCGCCCAGTTCGCCGGCAATCACGGCTTCGATAGCGTCCCGCGTCAGGGAACCAAATAGGCGGTCGAAGGCATAATCGATGGCGGCGGCGGCATAGCCGGTTCGCGCACCGACGGCATCACGCGCGCGCGTCCGTGGCGGGAAGGCCGCCTCGCCCCAACGAGCTGCGGCACCGGCGATAGCGCCGACGATGGAACGAACCGGCGTCTTAACCATTGCTTCATCTCTCTTCCGGAGTATTGCCGACGACTCCCCGAGGTCCCGGAGTACGCTACGGCAAAGGGGCCGCGAGATGCGCAGTCTCTGGGTATCGCGGCTCTTCTTCGCGGTCGTCGCTATTATGGCGGTCGCTGGAATCGCGAGCGGCACCGCCTGTACCCGCTGGGGACAACCCGGGCCGATTACTCCGACGCTTGCGCCCATCTCGCAGTTGTTCGTCGACGCGCACAACGGCAGCGACACTTCGGGCAACGGCAGCTTGGATAAGCCGTACAAGACGCTGACCAAAGCGGTCGCGGTGCTCGCCGCGGCAAAATCCGTCGCGCCCAACGGCGTCACGATCACCCTTTCCGCGGGCAACTACAGCACGCACAACGGCGAGATCTTTCCCATCGTGATTCCGCGCAATGTAGCGATCAACGGGAGCAATTACGGCCGCGACCTGCGCTCCGGTACGTTCATCAACGGCGTCGGCGAAGACACGCTCTTCGAAAGCATCGTGCACGCGCCGCCCAAGTCGGCCTATACAACGCTGGAGATCGCTCCGGCCGTGAGCGTGGGTTTAAACGATGTGTATGTCGGTGCTTCGTCGATTCGCTTGCCGGGCTCGAAGGCGGGCTATGTTTCGGTCGACACCTTCGGTGCGCTCAACGCAACGACGACCAGTCTGGGCGCCGGATTCGCGACCGCGCTGCGCGCCGTCAGCGGCGTGCTCGTGGCCGGGGGCTCGTTCACGTGTACGGCGTGTACGATTCGCGGCAACGACTTCGGCGTCGGCGGCATATCCGTACCGGTCGCAACGGCTTCGCCGTACGCAACCCCTCCGTCAATCACGCTCCTGCCCGGTCAGAGCGACAGCGTCGTGGCCGCCAAGGTTGTCGATATCGCCACCGACGGCAGCGTCGACGTGGCCGCCGAGGGAGAAACGTTTGCTCGCAGCCGGTACGCTTTCGCAGACGTGCTCAATCCGGTTACCGCGTCGGGGACGACCGGCCAGATCGACTTCGGCGGCGGCACCTTAAACTCGACCGGCGGCAACGATTTCATCGGTGCGCTGGTGACGGAGATCTATATCAAGCGCCGCTACGAAACGGTGAACGCGCTCGACGACACCTGGAACCCCCGGCAGCAACAGGCCAACAGAAACGGTAAGTACGGGAGAAAACTGACCTTTGGGTCGGGCACGTCCGGAAAGAACGTGACGATCGTTAAGGACGCAACGGGTTCGACGGTTACCGTCGGTCCGGCAACGGTTCCGACCTCAACGCCGTCGGGTTCGCCGGGGCCGACCGCGACGCCGACGTAGCCCGCGCTCTGCATGACCGACATCCTTCGAAAAATCTACGCGGCCAAGGCGGCGGTGCTCGAACAGGAGCGCCGGGTCGAACCGTACGAGCAAGTGCGCGCGCGAGCGCTTGCGCGCCGTGGCGATCGGCGTCCATTTTTGAGCGCGTTGCAACGGGCCGATGGGGGCGCCATCATCGCCGAGATCAAGCGCGCCTCGCCGTCGGCAGGTTTGATCGCGCGCAGCTTTGACCCGGTAGAAATCGCGCGTGCCTATGACGCGGCCGGAAGCGATGCGATCAGCATCCTGACCGAGCGCGATCATTTCCTCGGCGAGCTGGAGTATCTCGATGTGGTGCGAGCTGCGACCTCGCGTCCGCTGCTGCGCAAAGACTTTATCTGGACGCGATATCAGATCGCACAGTCGGCAGCACATGGGGCGGATTGCGCGCTGCTGATCGTCGGCGGATTAGACGATGAGACGTTGCGCGAGTGCATGGACGAGGCGGACGCTTACGATCTCGACGTGCTCGTGGAAGTCCACGACGAACCGGAGCTTCGTCGCGCCATTGCCGCCGGTGCGCCGTTATTAGGCATCAACAATCGCAACCTACGGACGCTCGAGACCGACCTTGCGGTCAGCGAGCATCTGCTGCCCAAAGTGCCGCCGGGTACGTTCGCGATTAGCGAGAGTGGAATGCGCGACGCCTCCGACGTGGCACGGCTGCGCGCCGCCGGAGCGCGCGGGTTCCTTATCGGTGAGGCGTTGATGCAGACCGAGCAACGTAGCGCACTGGTGGCGGATTTGCGCGGCGCGGCGGCGCACGCTCCAGCCGTTCAGTAGCGACTACAGAAGAAAGAAGAGCGTCGCGCCGATAACCGTCCCCAGAACGGCGATGACCGCCGGCGCATAGGGGCGCCCGTACGAGGCGGCAGCCAGACCGCCTAATCCGACGCCGACCACGCCGGTTCCGGGATAAACCTCGGAATGCTGGACGTAGCAGGCCAGCAAAACGCCGGCGAAACCGAAGAGAAAGACCAAGAGCGTGGTAGGCTTGCGCTCGAGTGCTACGGCGAAGAGCAGCAAGAGCGCGCCGGCCAGCAGGACGTGGAGCGGCTCCAACGGCGAGCCGGCCATTCCGACGCCCAGAAAAAGCGCCGCGATAGCTACCGCCCGGAGCTGCGTCATGGCGGGATGCTTCTCCGCCTGGAAAGCGGGGCCCGCCGACCGGTGTCGCAAGAGAAGCAAGGCGTGGCGCTCGCGGGCTGGTAGTATAGCCGCATGACGACCACCGCAGAACACGCCTCAGGCAAGATCGCTCCGTTTACTAACGAGACGGTCAAAGATTTTCGCGATCCCGCCGACGCCGCGGCGATAAAGGCTGCGCTAGCCGAAGTGAAATCGCAGTTCCGCCGGCATTATCCGCTCGTTATCGACGGCCGCAGGATCGAAACCGAGAAGAAAATCCGCTCGCTCAATCCGGCTAACCCCGACGAGGTCATCGGTCTGACGAGCGCCGCCTCGAAAGAACAGGCGAACGAGGCGATCCAGGCAGCCGCACGCGCCTTTGAGTCGTGGCGCCGCCTGACGCTTGCCGAGCGCGCCGAATATATTTTCAAAGCGGCGCGCTTGCTGCGCGACCGCCGCTTTCAATACGACGCGCTGCTGGTGTACGAAGTCGGAAAGAGTTGGCCGGAGGCCGACGGCGATATCGCCGAAGCCATCGACTTCTTGGAGTTCTACGCGCGCGAGGCACTGCGGTTCGCGCAGCCCCAGCCGGTCGTGCCGATCGAGGGCGAGCAAAACGAGATGGTCTATATTCCGCTCGGCGTCGGTGCGGTGATTCCACCGTGGAACTTCGCGGGTGCGATCATGATGGGCATGACGGCCGCCGCCATCGTCAGCGGAAACACCGTCGTGCTCAAACCTTCCAGCGATGCGGCGGTGATCGCCGCGTGGTTCGTCGACCTGCTCGAAGAGATCGGCGTACCGAAGGGCGTGGTGAACTTTGTTCCCGGTTCGGGCAGCGAGATCGGCGATCTGATTGTCACGCATCCGTCCGTTCGCTTCATCTCGTTTACCGGTTCCAAGGAAGTCGGTCTACGCATCAACGAGCTGGCCGCCAAACCGCAGCCCGGCCAAAAATGGATCAAGCGCGTCGTCGCAGAGATGGGCGGTAAGGATTCGATCGTCGTGGCAGCCGACGCCGACGTCGACGCCGCAGTTGAGGGCGTGGCGGTCTCGGCCTTCGGCTTCCAAGGGCAGAAGTGCTCGGCGTGCTCGCGCGCCATCGTGGACGCCAGCATCTACGACGAGTTCGTCGAGAAGCTCCAGCGCCGCGTCGGCCAGATCGCGGTCGGCGATCCTACCGATCTTTCCAATTATATGGGGCCGGTGGTAAACGAAGCGGCGCTACGCTCGATCATGGGTTATATCGAGAAGGGGCAGCGCGAAGGCCGCCTGATTGCCGGCGGAAAGCGGGTTGGGGAGACCGGCTACTTCCTGGAACCGACGGTGATCGCCGACGTCGCCCCCGACGCGACCATCGCCCAAGAAGAGATCTTCGGTCCGGTCCTGGCCGTCATCAAGGCCAAAGATTTCGACGACGCGATGACCATCGCGAACAACACCGAGTTCGGGCTGACCGGGTCGCTCTATACCAGCGACGAGGAGAAGATCCGGCGGGCGCGCGAGGATTTCTTCGTGGGTAATCTTTACTTCAACCGGAAGAGCACGGGCGCGATGGTGGGCGTCCACCCGTTCGGCGGGTTCAACATGTCGGGAACCGACAGCAAGGCCGGGGGACCCGACTACCTGCTGCTTTTCATGCAGGCCAAGTCCATGTCGCGAAAAGTCTAAGGCGCCGGCGCCTCGCGGTAGCAGATCTCGAGCTTGTTGCCTTCAGCGTCTTCGAAGAACGCGGCATAATAAAAGGGCGTGTACTCCTCGCAGACGTGCGGGGCTTCGAAGGCGGTAGCGCCGGCCTCGCGGGCGACGGCCGCTAGCCGGTCGACGTCGTCGCGGCTTTCGCCCCGAAGCGCGATGCGGGTACCGTTCACCCGATGGCCCGGATCGAGGTCGATCCCGAAGAATGGGGCGGAACGCTCGCCGCCGGGGGTGTAATAGCAGATGGAATCGGCGTCTTCAACGATTCGGCCGTACCCCATGGCGGCCAACAGGGCGTCGTAGAGTCCCCGCACCTTGCGGAGGTCGCCGACGCGGAGGTCGACATGGTCGAATAACGTGGCGGTCATGCGGCGACGGATTAGCGAAACGCCCGGGTGGCTCCCCGGGCCGGCAAATTAAGCCGCGAAGAAAGCTGGGCCGCTTTCCTTGACACGCGCAGGGGGCGGCGATATGATAGCGGTCGTGCCCGAAGCCGACGCGAGTCGCGCGGGCACCCCGAAGCGTAAAAAGTCGCTCGGCGCCCGCCTGGGTCGCTCGACCCCGTCGGCCGTCGAACTTTTTACGGGTTCGCTCCTTGAAAACTGAACAGTGCAACAGCAATATACAGCAATAAGTCTGTGGGTCTCCGACGTCTCAAGACAGCGTCATTATCGGCAATGTCTTTTGGGTCGCGAGAATTCGTACAATTACAAATTGAGGGAAGCGTAGATTTCAGTCGAGCTCTAACGAGGTCGGCAGAATCGAAACTTCCATAGAGCCGATCAAGGCTCCATAAAGTTTTTTATGGAGAGTTTGATCCTGGCTCAGGACTAACGCTGGCGGCGTGCCTAACACATGCAAGTCGAACGAGGTAGCAATACCTAGTGGCAGACGGGTGAGTAACACGTGGTCAACCTGCCTTCGCGTGGGGGATAACTAGCCGAAAGGTTAGCTAATACCGCATACGATCGTTTCGGGGCATCTCGAGACGATGAAAGGAGCAATCCGCGCGAAGAGGGGACTGCGTCCCATTAGTTAGTTGGTGGGGTAACGGCCTACCAAGACTCCGATGGGTAGCTGGCTTGAGAGAGCGACCAGCCACACTGGAACTGAGACACGGTCCAGACTCCTACGGGAGGCAGCAGTGAGGAATTTTCCGCAATGGGCGAAAGCCTGACGGAGCGACGCCGCGTGTGGGATGAAGGCCTTCGGGTCGTAAACCACTGTCGAAGGGGACGATACTGACGGTACCCTTGGAGGAAGCCCCGGCTAACTACGTGCCAGCAGCCGCGGTAAGACGTAGGGGGCAAGCGTTGTCCGGAATTATTGGGCGTAAAGCGCTCGTAGGTGGATTTGCAAGTCTGCAAGGAAAGACCCGGGCTCAACTCGGGAACCCGTGTGGATACTGCAAACCTTGAGGTAGTCAGAGGATGATGGAATTCCCGGTGTAGCGGTGAAATGCGTAGATATCGGGAGGAACACCAGTGGCGAAGGCGATCATCTGGGGCTAACCTGACACTGAGGAGCGAAAGCTAGGGGAGCAAACGGGATTAGATACCCCGGTAGTCCTAGCCGTAAACGATGGATACTAGGTGTAGGTGGTATCGACTCCATCTGTGCCGCAGTTAACACAATAAGTATCCCGCCTGGGGAGTACGGCCGCAAGGTTAAAACTCAAAGGAATTGACGGGGGCCCGCACAAGCGGTGGAGCATGTGGTTTAATTCGACGCAACGCGAAGAACCTTACCGGGGCTTGACATCCTGCGCTATCCTAGGAGACTAGGTTTCCGGGCAACCGGACGCAGAGACAGGTGCTGCATGGCTGTCGTCAGCTCGTGCCGTGAGGTGTTGGGTTAAGTCCCGCAACGAGCGCAACCCTCGCCGTGTGTTGGTCGAAAGATCTCTCACGCGGGACCGCCGGTGACAAGCCGGAGGAAGGTGGGGATGACGTCAAGTCAGCATGGCCCTTACGTCCCGGGCTACACACGTGCTACAATGGAAGGGACAACGAGTCGCTAACCCGCGAGGGCAAGCTAATCTCCTAAACCCTTTCTCAGTTCGGATTGAAGGCTGCAACTCGCCTTCATGAAGTCGGAATCGCTAGTAACCGTAGATCAGCTACGCTGCGGTGAATACGTTCCCGGGCCTTGTACACACCGCCCGTCACGTCACCTGAGTTTAGTGTACCCGAAGCCGCCTGAGCAACCGCAAGGAGCAAGGCGTCTAAGGTATGCTAGGTAAGGGGGACGAAGTCGTAACAAGGTAGCCGTATCGGAAGGTGCGGCTGGATCACCTCCTTTCTAAGGAGTACATGCCGACGGATCGCTCACGCGATCGCGCCGGCGTACATTCTAAGTCGACCACAGACGTCTTCGATTCCGATTTTATCGGATGAGAAGAACTGCTGGAGCCAAGGAGTCTATCGATCATCTCGATCGTATGGCCGGAGGCTCGAAGTATTGCGCTACGTTGCACTGTTCAGCTTTGAGGGAATGAACTCTCTCAGAGCGTCGTCGTTCTCGCGACAGCGAGAGCGCCGGCGAGTTCCTTGAAAACTGTATAGAGAAGAACTTTCATGTGTTCAAAAACACACGACACATGAAGCGGCCTCCTTCAAGCTCGGGATGACAAACGGTCGTTCCGTGCGCGATGGGGGTGCAATTTTGCGTTAGTCAAAGTTAAGTAAGGGCATGCAGGTGGATACCTTGGTTCCACAGGCGATGAAGGACGTGCCAAGCTGCGAAAAGCGTCGGGGAGCTGCTAAGAAGCGATGATCCGGCGATATCCGAATGGGGCAACCCCCATGCCGTCATGGGCATGGACGCCACGATGAATACAATAGTCGTGAGCGAGCGTACCCGGTGAACTGAAACATCTAAGTAGCCGGAGGAATAGACATCAACCGAGATTCCCCTAGTAGTGGCGAGCGAACAGGGAAGAGCCTAAACCGTTCGTGTGCAAGCATTCGGGCGTTGCACGAGCGGGGTTGTACGACAGCCGTCTTGGAGCCGAATCTCCAGGCGCGAGTAAGAAAATCGATCGTTAGTAGAAGCCGGCTGGAAAGCCGCACCATAGAAGGTGAAAGTCCTGTAGACAAAAGTGATCGATCTCGCGGAGCTGTTCGTGAGTAGGGCGGGGCACGGGAAACCCCGTTTGAAGCTGGGAGGACCATCTTCCAAGGCTAAATATTCTGTGGAAACCGATAGCGTACAAGTACCGTGAGGGAAAGGTGAAAAGAACCCCTGAAGGGGAGTGAAATAGAACATGAAACCGCATGCCTACAAACCGTGAAAGGCCCATGCGCAAGCAAGGCTGATCGCGTGCCTATTGAAGAATGAACCTGCGAGTTACTTGTAACGGGCTTGGTTAAGGTGTTGAGCCGGAGCCGTAGCGAAAGCGAGTCTGAATAGGGCGTTTTTGTCCGTTGCAGTAGACCCGAAACCGAGTGATCTATCCATGGCCAGGGTGAAGCGTGATTAACCTCACGTGGAGGCCCGAACCTGTTGTTGTTGAAAAAACATTGGATGAGCTGTGGATAGGGGTGAAAAGCCAATCGAACTCGGAGATAGCTGGTTCTCCCCGAAATAGTTTTAGGACTAGCGTTGCGCGTTAACCCGCGGGGGTAGAGCACTGACAGGGCTAGGGGTCTTACCGGATTACCGAACCCAATCAAACTCCGAATACCGCGGCGAACTGCGCAGCAGTCAGACTGTGGGGGATAAGCTCCATGGTCAAAAGGGAAACAGCCCAGATCAACAGCTAAGGTCCCTAATCGATGCTCAGTGGTAAAGGAGGTCTTGTCGCTCAGACAACTAGGAGGTTGGCTTAGAAGCAGCCACCCTTGAAAGAGTGCGTAATAGCTCACTAGTCGAGTGATGGGGCGCCGAAAATCCAACGGGGCTCAAGCATCGAACCGAAGCTTTGGGATTACTAAAATAATCGGTAGGGGAGCGTTGTGGCGTAGGCCGAAGCACGACCGTGAGGACGTGTGGACGAACCACAAGTGCGAATGCAGGTATAAGTAGCGATAAATGCGGGTGAGAACCCCGCACGCCGGAAGTCTAAGGTTTCCTGAGCAACGTCAATCGTCTCAGGGTGAGTCGGGAGCTAAGCCGAGGCTGAGAAGCGTAGGCGATGCACAAGCAGTTCATATTCTGCTACCACCGACGACCGTTTAGA
>Ga0265338_10000171_pt1 | contig 120054 bp, 130 predicted proteins | sample 42126metaG_FD_193579 | JGI IMG/M metagenome (GOLD analysis project Ga0265338, IMG submission 193579) | Rhizosphere microbial communities from Carex aquatilis grown in University of Washington, Seatle, WA, United States - 4-21-26 metaG | ecosystem: Host-associated > Plants > Roots >...
GCCGAGCGTTTTGAGAGGGGTCACCCGGCGCTCCTACAGCTCGACTTCCGCCTCGGCGTTCTTGATGATCTGGTTCTCGCCCTGGGCCGCGACCGTGTCGACGACGACGCGATTCCCGTCGACTGCTTTGACCGTGCCCGAGACGACGATCTCCCGCTCGGGCATCCCCATGCCGCGGAACTGGACCGAGAGCCGCTTCAGCGCCCGCGGGTCGCCGCCGGCGAGGGCGCCGGCGTTGGCCTTGGCGACCAGACCCATCGAGTAGAGGCCGTGGAGGATGTTGCTGGGCAGGCCGACGGCCTTGGCGAACTCGGGGTCGATGTGGATCGGGTTGAAGTCGCCGGAGGCGCCGGCGTAGCGGTGCGGCAGGTACTTGTCGGGCGTCACCCGCAGCTCCGGGACCTGGTCTCCGGGCTTCGGCGGCTCAGCCATCTCATACCCCCCTGACGATGTTGGTCCAGACCGCGCGAACCACCTGCTCGCCGTTCTGGTTGACGGACGTGGTCTCGAAGACGTAGAAGCCCTTGCCGTCCTTCTCGTAGATCTCGAGGCACCTGGGCGTGGTCGTGATCTCGTCGCCCGAGCAGGCCGGCTCGGCCCACTCGAACTCCTGGCCGCCGTGGACCATGGCGGCGAAGTTCATCCCCACCTCGGGGTCGAACAGGACCGGGCCCAGCGCCGGGCCGCTGTAGACGACGGCGAACATCGGCGGCGCCACGACGTCGCGGAAGCCGGCCGCGCGGGCGGCCCCGACGTCGAAGTGGACCGGGTTCTCGATCCCCAAAGCGTTCGCGTACTCCTTGATCTTCTCGCGCCCCACCTGATAGGTGACGGGGGGCCATTCCTTGCCAATCGCATCGGTCTTGATCGCCATGGGCGGGACCCTATCTATTCACCGATCGCTGGCGCTAATCGTCGATCTGCAGGACGGCGAGGAAGGCCTCCTGCGGCACCTCGACCCGGCCCACCTGCTTCATCCGCTTCTTGCCCGCTTTCTGCTTCTTCAGCAGCTTGTTCTTGCGGGTGACGTCGCCGCCGTAGAGCTTCGCGGTGACGTCCTTGCGCAGCGCCTTGACGGTCTCGCGGGCGAGGATGTTGGAGCCGATCGCGGCCTGCACCGGGACGTCGAAGAGCTGGCGCGGGATCGTCTTGCGTAGCCGCTCGACCAGTCGTTTGCCCTGCTCGTAGGCGAAGTCGCGGTGGACGATGATCGAGAGCGCGTCGACCTTGTCGCCGGCCAGCAGGATGTCGACCTTGACCAGGTCGGAGGGCCGGTTGCCGATCGGCTCGTAGTCGAGCGAGGCGTAGCCGCGGGTGGAGGACTTGAGCAGGTCGAAGAAGTCGAGGACGATCTCGCCGAGCGGCATGTCGTAGCGGATCTGCACCCGCTGCGGGCTCAGGTAGTGCATGTCGACGTGGGTGCCGCGGCGGGCCTGGCAGAGCTCCATCACGGCTCCGACCTGCTCGGAGGGGGCGATGATCGTGGCCCGGATGTAGGGCTCTTCGATCGCCTCGACCGTGCCCGGGTCAGGCAGGTCGGTGGGGCTGCGCACCTCCTTCGAGTGGCCGTTGGTCAGCCGGACCTCGTAGCGCACGTTCGGCGTCGTCGATAGCAGGTCGAGTGCGTACTCGCGCTCCAGCCGCTCGCGCACGATCTCCATGTGCAGCAGGCCGAGGAAGCCGCAGCGGAAGCCGAACCCGAGCGCCTCCGAGGTCTCCGGCTCCCAGGACAGCGCCGCGTCGTTGAGGGCCAGCTTCTCGAGCGCGTCGCGGAGGTCTTCGTAGCGGTCGGTGTCGATCGGGAAGAGGCCGCAGAAGACCATCGGCCGGACCTCGCGATAGCCCTCCAGCGGCTCGGCCGCCGGCCCGGCCTGCGCCGTCAGGGTGTCGCCGACCCGCAACCTGGTGACGTCCTTGATCCCGGTGATCAGGTAACCGACGTCGCCGGCCTCCATCCCCGACACCGCGGTCATCGCCGGCCGGAAGAAGCCGATGTCGTCGATCTCGGCCTCGGTCCCGTTCTGCATCGCCAAGATCCGCTCGTGCTTGCGGAAGGCGCCGTCGACCATCCGCACGTAGGCGATCACACCGCGGTACTGGTCGAACTCGGAGTCGAAGATCAGCGCCCGCGCCGGTGCCTCGGGCTCACCTTTCGGCGCCGGGATGCGGGCGACGATCGCCTCCAGCACCTCGGGCACCCCCACCCCGGTCTTGGCCGAGATCCAGAGCGCTTCCTCGGGGTCGCCGCCGGTGAGGTCGGCGATTTCGGCCGCGACCCGGTCCGGTTCGGCGCCGGGCAGGTCGACCTTGTTGATCACCGGGATCAGCTCCAGCCCGGCCTCGATCGCCAGGTAGGTGTTGGCGACGGTCTGCGCCTCGACTCCCTGGGCGGCGTCGACGACCAGCAGGGCGCCCTCGCAGGCGGCGAGGCTGCGCGAGACCTCGTAGGAGAAGTCGACGTGGCCGGGGGTGTCGATCAGGTGCAGGTGGTAGGTCTCGCCGTCGGCGGCGGCGTACTCGACTCGCACCGCCTGCGCCTTGATCGTGATCCCGCGCTCGCGCTCGAGGTCCATCGAGTCGAGCATCTGCGCCTGCATTTTCTTCGGGTCGACGGCGCCGGTGAGCTCGAGGATGCGGTCGGCCAGGGTCGACTTGCCGTGGTCGATGTGGGCGATAATCGAAAAGTTGCGAATTTGCTCCATCGGCGAGGCGCAGTATGGCGAGCGCATCCGGCCGGCGGGTCCTGTCGTGGGAGCAGGCACCCTCCTTGCCCTGCGCGCTTCTTCGCTGACCGGGCCGAAAGCAGTGCGAGGGCTCAAGTCTTCAGCTCAGAAGCCTCCGGGCGGCGGAGTCCACCTGCTCCCACGCCACCCCCCGGAGAACGCACCCGTTAGACGACGCTCGATGCAACTGTTTTCATCAGCCCGAGCAGGCAGAGGGATCCAGTGACCCTGTCAGCCTGAAGACGACCGTCGGGGGCTTCTTGAGGACGATTTCGGCCTGGGGGGCTTCGGTCCAGCGGGCCTGGGGCGGATAGGGGGGTTTGCCAGGTTCGAGGCGGTCGCGGCTGGTGACGACGTAGTCGTAGTGGCCGGCGTCGAGGGCGCGGCGCCAGGCGGGGCAGCTAGTTGGGGCCTCGAAGCCGCCGTGGGGGCGCTCTTCGCCGACGAACTGGACCCGGTTGGAGAGGTCGGTGCCGAAGAGCGGGTACTGGCGGGTGCTGGTGGTGGCGATGCGGGCGCCGCTGAGGTCGCGGGCCCAGCGGAAGGCCGCGTCGAGGCCGGGAGCGCTGAAGGTAGGGTCGGCGTAGCGGTCGCGGAGGTAGTGGCGCTGGAGCGGGTAGCCGGCGAGCGCGATCAGGGCGAGGACGCACACCCCAATCGCGAGGGCCCCCGGAGCGCCGAGAGCCTGGCGGTTGCGTTCGTCCTTTGTCCGACTGACTCGGACAAAGGACGAACGCAACGCCGCAATCCGGGCCAGGCGCTCGCGCAGGAACGACACTGCCGGCAGCAGCGCGAGGCCGAGGACGAGAGCGGGCGCGAGGTAGCGCAGGCCGGATTCGAAGCCGCGGGGGACGCCGGCGGCGCCGGAGGCGGAGGTCGGGGCGACGAGCCAGGCGAGCATGGTGCCGAGGCCGACCAGGCCGACCAGCGGCAACAGCGGGTCGACGGTTCGGGCGGAGCGCGGGATGACGGCGCTGGCGAGGCTCAGCAGCAGGCCCGCCAGGGCGCCGGCTAGCAGCAGCGGCCAGACGATCCAGAGGCCGTGGTGGAGGCCCGGCAGGAACCAGGCCGACCAGATCGAGCCGTCGGTCAGGTAGCCGAGGACGCTGTGCGCTTCGCGCCCGCCCAGCGCCTGTTCGGGCGCCGGCAGCGAGATCGGCCCGAGGTGGTGGACCCAGGGCAGCGGGTTGCCGCTGTGGACGAGGTTTCGCAGGTACCAGTAGCCGCCACCCGCCAGCGCCGCCAGGCCGGCGGCGGCGAGCGCCCGCCAGCGCCGGCCGGGCGGCGCGATCGCGGCGAGGCCCAGCACGAGCACGGCAGCGGGCAAGAGGAAATTGAGCTTGGTGCCGGCGGCGAGGCCGGCCGCCAGGCCGGTGACGAGCAGCGCCCCGGTCGAGAGCCCGCGCTCGCCCTCCGCTCGGCCGGCCCAGGCGTTCAGGGCGACGGCGACGGCAGCGAGCAGGAAGAAGATCGCGACGATGTCGTTCCGCGCCTCCCCGGCCTGGTCGGCGAGAGCCGGCACGCTCAGAGCGATCGCCCCCAGCGCCAGCGACCAGGGCGCGACCCGGTAGGGCCGGCCGATGCACCAGCACGCGACCAGGCAGCCGACGAACCAGCCCAGGTTCAGCAGCGGCGAGAGCAGGTCGCGGCCGAACGCCAGCATCCCGACCGCGTCGAAGATTTCGCCGTTGGCCGGGTAGAACCAGGCGAGGAACTGCGGCGCGATGAAGTGCAGGTCGATCGTGTTGCCGCTCTGGAAGAAGCCGGCGGCGAAGGGGCCGTGGTACCAGGTGCTGTCGAAGCCGGTCATGCCGGTCGAGAGGCGCAGCTTGGCGCCGGCGGCGAAGTGGACGACGGCGATGGCGGCGATTGCCAGGGCGAGGGCGGTGGCCCACGAGGGACCAGACGTTCCGGCCGCGGGTGGAATGGCTGGAGCACTCGCGACTCGGAAGCGCAGAGCCAGTCCTATGACGACCACCGCGATCAGGTACGGGGCTGGCTTGAACAGCGAGAGGGTGCCGAGGGCCTCGGCGGTCCAGATCAGGAGAGTCGCCGCAAGGACCGAGGTCGCGAGGTGCGCCGGGGCGCCGCGGAAGCGAGGTAGGAGGCGGGAGCGCAGCCGGGACGCCCCCAGCCAGGCGCAGCCGACCAGCAGCGCCAGCTCGGCGACCCCGAGCAGGTAGCGACCGGGAGCCAGCAACTAGCGCCCTCGGCGCAGCAGGCGCAGGATCTGCTCCAGCTCGGCGATCCGCAGCAGCTTCGCCAGCGCCAGGTAGACGAGGGCGCCGAGTGCGAGGCCGCCGCCGAGCGCGACGATCTGGGCGCCGAGGCTGCGGCCGAGGGCCTGTTCGAGGACGCGCCAGACGCCCCAGCTGACCGCGGCCAGGCCGGCCGAGGCGATCGTGATCCGGGCCGTGGTCGAGAACAGCCGGCCGAGCTCGAGACCGCCGAACTCGCGGCGCAGGATCACCGCCTGGGCGACGACCGCGGCGCTGGTGCCGATGCCGGTGCCGGCGACGATGCCGCCGACCCCGAAGGGCTTGTAGAGGGCGAGGGCGGCGAGGGCGGAGACGACGAGGTCGATCGTCGCCAGCGTCGTCGCCCGCCAGGGCCGCTGGATGCTGAAGAAGGTCCGCGTCTGCAGCAGGTAAAGGCCGTTGGTCGGCAGCGAGAAGGCGAACCAGAAGAGGGCGGTGGCGACGAGGGTCGTTTCCGCCGAACCGAATTCGCCGCGCTGGTAGACGAGCCGGATCATCGGTTCGGAGAGGACGAGGATCGCCGCCGCCGCCGGCACCAGGACGAAGAGGATCTGGCGCATCCCGTTCGCCAGCGTCGCCCGCAGGTTGTCGAACTCGCCGGCGTTGGCGAAGCGCGCCAGGGCCGGGAAGAGGACGGTCGCGACAGCGACCGAGAAGATCCCTTGCGGCAACTGGTAGAGGCGGAACGCCTTGTCGATCGCCGCCGGGGCTTCTTCGCTGATCAGGGCGCCGAAGAAACTGTTGATCAGCGCGTTGAAATTGATCAGGCCGAGGCTGATCGTGACCGGCAGCATCAGCAGCAGCACCCGCCTCACCCCGGGGTGGCGCCAATCGAGGCTGAAACTGAAGTGGAACGGCGTGTTACGCAGGTCCCAGGCCGGAATCAGCAGCTGGACCAAGGTGCCGACGAGGATCCCGATCGCGTAGGCGTAGATCCGGTCCTGGCCGTGGAACAGGGGCTCGAGGACGACGAGGACGAGGATGATCGTCAGGTTCCAGAACAGCGGTGAGATCGCGAAGGCACCGAAGCGGTCGTAGCTGTTGAGGATGCCGACGACGACGCCGCTGACCCCGAGCAGGATCAGGATCGGGAAGAGGATCTGCGAGAGCGTGACGGTGAGGTCGATGACGCTCTGCTGGCTGAAGTCGGGGATGAAGAGGGGCATGATCACCGGCGCCAGGAGGACGAAGAGGGCGGTGATCGCGCCCAGCACCATCGTCGCCAGCAGCATCAGGGTCGAGGCGAGACGGAAGGCCTCCTTGTAGTCCTTCTTGCCGAGCAGGTCGGTGAAGACAGGCACGAAGGCCGGCTGCAGAGCGGCGTCGGCGAACAGGGCGCGGACCAGGTTCGGGACCTGGAAGGCGATCGTGAAGGCCGACATCGGCCCTTTCACGCCGTAGAAGCTGGCGGCGACGACTTCGCGCCCGAGACCGGCGACGCGCGAGGCCCCGGTCGCGATCGAGAAGAAGGCGGTGGAGCGGGCGATCCGCCCAGCCTGATTCCCCGGCGCCGGCTCGCCGGCCGGTTCCTCACCGGGGTCGAAGGCCTCGGCGGCGCGGACGGCGGCGTCGGATTCGAGTTGCTCGCGTTCGCGCTCGGGGGTGTCGGGTGCCTTGGGCGTCTCCAAGCTGGTCTCAGTCGCTATAGTCGGCGGCCGCCCGGAGCCGGCACGGCGCCCGCTCGGGTACTCGACATGGCCAACATAGCCTCACAGAAGAAGCGGATCCTACGCAGCGAGCGCGAGCGCGCTGAGAACCGGCTGCTCACCAGCACGGTCAAGACCCATTTCCGCCGCCTCGAGAGCGCGGTCGAGTCGGGAGACGCCGACACCATCGCCAGCGAGCAGCACGACCTCGTCTCGAAGATCGACAAGGCCGTGCAGAAGGGCGCCATGCACCTCAACACCGGCTCGCGAAAGAAGTCAAAAGCAGCCCGCATCGCGGCTGCCGCGGCCAAGTAGTCAGGCCGCAGCCGCGACTCCCGCCGCTCGCCTCAAGGCGAGCGTCAAAGCAAGCTCGTCGCCGTAGTCGGCGGCGCCGCGACACCAGAGCTCGAGCTCGGCGAGGGCCTCGGTCGCCATCCGCAGGTCGTCGACATTGGCATCGCGCAGGCGCGCCACCAGCTGCTTGGCGGCGTAGGGGTGCATCTTCAGCGACGACTCGACCTGCTTCGGTGGCACCCCTTCGGCGAGCTGGCCGGCGGCGGCGCAGGCGCCGCGCAGGCGCGAGGCGAGGCCGTAGATCAGGCCGGTGACGTTCTCGCCCTGGGCGATCAGCCGCTCGCCGATTCGCAGCGCCGCGGCGGGGTCGCGTTCGAGCAGGGCGTCGGAGAGCGACCAGACCGCGGCCTCGGAGGTGTCGGCGATCATCGCCCCGAGGTCGGCGGCGCTGACCTCACCCCCCTCCCCAGCCCACAGCGCCAGCCGTTCCAGCTCGTGGTGCAGGCGCACCGGGTTGGCCCCCATGCGCTCGACCAACAGGCTGGCGGCGGCGGGGTCGAGCCGGAAGCCGAGCCGCTGCGCTTCGGCCACCAGCAGGCGCGGCATCTCGCGGGCTTTCGGCGCCTCGAACTCGTGGACCTCGCCCTTGGCGGCTTTGACCGCGCGCAGCAGCTTCGCCGGCGCCTTGGCGCGGGCGATCAGGACCAGGGTCAGGTCGGGGGGAAGCTCGGCGAGCGCCGCGACGACGGCGTCGAGCTGGCGCTCGCGCCAGCGCTCGACCCCGTCGGCGAGCAGGTAGCGGCGCGACTGCGTGAGCGACAGCGCCGGGATCGCCGCCAGCAGCGCCTCGTGATCGGGCATGCCCCGGCCCTCGCCGGGCTCGAAGACCTCGAGCGCCGCGGCGCCGCCCTCGCGCTCGGCGCGCGCTCGCAGGCGGCCGCGGGTGGCGTCGATCTTCGCCCCGTCGGTACCGGCGATCAGGTACAGCGCTCGCATCTCCGCGGCCACCGGGCGAGTGTAGTGAGGCGCCGGGCGGCCGCTCAGCCGCCGCTGGAGACGACGGCGCCGCCGGCTCCTACCGCGATCGTCACGGTGCCGTCGCGATCGGTGCGCAGGGTTTTGACGCCGTGGGCGGCGAGGGTCGCCAGCGTCGCCGGCGTCGGGTGGCCGTAGGGATTGCCGGCGCCGACCGAGATCACCGCCAGCCGCGGCCGGGTGCGGTCGAGCAGGGCGCCGAGGCCGGCGTCGTCGCTGCCGTGGTGGGCGACCTTGAGCACGTCGACCGGGCCGGGGTCGAGCGGCACCGCCTCCGCCTCGGCGTCGGCGGTGAGCAGCATCGAGAAGCCGCGCCAGCGGGCGAGCAGGACCAGCGCCAGCTGATTGGGATCGGTGCCCGGTGCCGCTGCGGCGAGCAGCTCGGGTGGCGGCCAGAGCACCTCGAGGTCGAGCCCGCCCGAGCGCAGGTCAGAGCCCTCGGCGAGGCGCAGCGGCGCGGCGCCGACGGCGCGGGCCTCGCCGAGCAGGTCGCGGTCGAGCCGGGCGTAGACGAGTCTGGCGACCGGGAAGCGCCCGAGCAGCTCCTCGATCCCGCCGGCGTGGTCGGACTGGTCGTGGCTGACGACGGCGGCGCCGAGGCGCTCGACACCGGCCGCTGCGAGCATCGCCGCCAGCCCGTCGCCGGGCGGGCCGCCGTCGACCAGGACCGCGGCGGCGTGCGCGGGCTGCAGCAGGATCGCGTCGCCCTGGCCGACGTCGAGGACCTCGATCCGCAGGCCGGCCGCCGGGGCGCCGGCAGCGGCGCCATCGCCGCCTGCCGTCAGGATCGCGACAAGGACGACGACGAGGAGTCCGGCCAGCCCGACGTGGATCCGGCCGCGGCGAGCGAGCGCCGCCGCCGCGCCGGCCCGCGCCGCCGCCAGCCGCCGCGCCCGACCGAGTCGAAGGGCCACCAGCACCCCCAACGCCAGCCCGGCGTAAGCGGCGGCCATGCCGGCGAGGCCGAGGCGGACGTGAACCTCCGCCCAGCCCGGCGCCGCGCACCAGGAGGCGACCTGGGCGATGTAGGCGAGGAGCAGGGCGTCGAGCCCGTTCAGGGTCTCCAGCGGCAGCCCCGGTACCTGCGCGGCGGCGGCGCCGAGCATCCCCAACCACATCGCCGGCGCCACCGCCGGCAGCGCCAGCAGGTTGGCGGCCAGGGTCGTGGTCGAGAGCGTTTCGAAGTGGAAGGCGATCAGCGGCGCCGTCGCCAGCGTCGCCGCGATCGTCACCGCCGCCCCCTCGGCGAGGACGCGGCGGGCGCTGCCGGAGCCGATCCGGGCGGCGATCGCCCCGCGCAGCGGCGCGGCCAGGGCGAGGATGCCGAGCACGGCGGCGAAGCTGAGCTGCCAGCCGACGTCGGCGGCGACACCGGGGTCGATCGCCAGCGTCACCCCCAGCGCCAGGAGCAGAGCGTAGAGCCGCGACGCCCGCCTTCCCGCCAGCGTCGCCAGCACCCCGGCCGCTCCCATCACCCCGGCCCGCTGGATCGACGGCCCGGCGCCGGCCAGCGGCACGTAGACCGCGATCAGGGCCAGCACCCAGACCAGGCGCTCGCGCAGCGGGATCCCCAGCGCCGCCAGCAGCGGCATCGCCAACAGCGCCAGCAGGGTCACGTTCTCGCCGCTGACCGCCAACAGGTGACTGAGCCCGGCGCGGCGGAAGTCTTCGGTCGTCTTCGCGTCGACGCCCTCGTCCTTGCCGAGCACGAAGCCGCGGGCGAGCGCCGCCTCGCGCGCCGGCATCCCCCGGGCCAGGCCCGCCTCGGCGCGTTCGCGGATCTCGCCGCTGCGAAACAGCGCCACCGCAACCAGCGCCGCGATCCCGACCAGGACCGGCAGCGAGAGCCGGGGCGAGCGCACGCCGGCTCTCAGGGCTGCAGCCGCGCCCGCAGCGCTTCCATCGTCGCCGGGCCGATGCCGCTCACCTGGTCGAGCTGGTCGACCGAGGCGAGGCCGCCATGCTGGTCGCGGAATTCGACGATGTCCTGGGCGGTGACCGGGCCGATGCCGTCGATCGTGTCGAGCTGCTCGACCGTCGCCGTGCCGAGGCTGATCGGCCCCTCTTCTTCGCCGCCCGCGGCCGCGGGCGTGCCCCCGGGCCCACGCTGCGGCACCACCACCTGCTGACCGTCGGCGAGCCGGGCGGCAAGGTTGACCGCTTCCAGCTCGGCCCCGACGCTGGCGCCGCCGGCGCGCTGGACGGCGTCGTTGACGCGCGAGCCCGCCGGCAGCCGGTAGACGCCGGGCCGGGCGACGGCGCCGGTGACGTCGACGACGAGATCGCCGGCCTGGCCGCTGAGCGCGAAGCCGCCGCTCGAGGAGGAACCGGAGTCAGAGAACGAGGACTCGCCGCCCGAATCGGCGGCGAAGGACTGCTCGGTTGCGCCCTCGGAGCGGATCGCCCGCACTCCGACCAGCAGCAGGGCGACGGCGATCGCGGCGTAGACGACGATCTGGGCTCGGCTCAACTCGGGCATGGCCCGCAGCGTTCAGCATCGGGGCGCGCGTGTGGCGCGCTAAATCAAGCGAAAGAGCCTAGATATCGTCATCGTCGTCGTAACCGGCGACCTCGGCGAGCTGGTCGCTGTACAGCTCGGCGGCGGCGACCGGCGGCGACTGGATCGAGACGCAGGCGAGCTCGTCCTCGCCGTCGTTGCTGACCGAGTGGTCGGTCGCGGGCGGGACCAGGATCAGGTCGCCCTCCTCCACCTGCTGGGTGTCGCCGGCGACCGACATCGTGCCGGCGCCGCGGACGACCACGTAGGCCTGCTCGGCCTCTTCGTGCGAACGCAGCGTCTGCCGCGCCCCGGCCGGCAGCGAGAGCCAGGTGACCGAGAGATGACGGGCGCCGAGTTCACCCGCGTCCATGAGGACATGGGTCCGGAGCCGGTGCCACTCCTCAACCGGTGCGTCTTCGAGGCGCCTGACGAGCATCGGCGGGCTTTCTAGCAGAAGCGGCAGGCGTTGGGGCAAGCCGCCCTCAACGGATCACCAGGTTGACCAGCTTGCCGGGCACGACGACCTCCTTCACGACCTCCATGCCGTCGAGGTGGCGGGCGACCTTCTCGCTCGCCCGCGCCAGCGCCAGCAGTTCCTCCCTGGAGGCGTCCGCACCGGCCTCGATCCGGTCGCGCAGCTTGCCGTTGACCTGGACGACGAGGGTGACGGTGTCGCTGGCCAGCAGCGCCGGGTCGGCCTCGGGCCAGGGCCGCTCCCAGACCCGCTCGCCGCGCAGCCGCTCGAACACCTCGCTGCCGAGGTGCGGGGCGAAGGGGAAGATCAGCGAGGCTGCGGTGGCGGTGGCGAAGCGCAGCGCGGCCTCGCCCCCGGGGTCGCCGTAGAGGCCGTCCTTGAGCCGGTAGGCGTCGTTGAGCAGCTCCATCACCGCCGAGATCGCGGTGTTGAACTGGAAGCCGCGCTGGAAGTCCCGCGTCGCCTTCTCGATCGCCCAGTGCGCCTTGGCCAGCAGCTCGCGCGCCTGGCCGCTCGCCTCCGCCCCCGGCTCGGCCGGCCCGGTGCGCTCCTCGACCTCCTCGCAGAGGCGCCAGAGGCGAGAGAGAAAGCGGTTGACGCCCTCGACGCCCTCGTCGGACCAGTCGCCGCCGCGCTCGGGGGGACCCATGAAGCAGATGTAGGTGCGGGCGGTGTCGGCGCCGTAGCGCTCGACGTACTCGCCGGGGCTGACCGTGTTGCCCTTCGACTTCGACATCTTCGCTCCGTCGCGGGTGATCATCCCCTGGGCGAAGAGGTTGGCGAACGGCTCCTGCACGTCCAGGTGCCCGAGGTCGGCGAGCGCCTTGGTGATGAAGCGCGCGTACATCAGGTGCAGGATCGCGTGCTCGACGCCGCCGATGTACTGGTCGACGGGGAGCCAGTGGTCGGCCGCGGCGCGGTCCCAGGCCGCCTCCTGGTTGCGGGGGTCGAGGTAGCGGATGAAGTACCAGGAGGAGTCGACGAAGGTGTCCATCGTGTCGGTCTCGCGCCGGGCCGGGCCGCCGCAGCGCGGGCACGCGGTCGCGACCCACTCCTCCGCCGCCGCCAGCGGGCTCTTGCCCTGCGGGGCGTAGTCCTCGATCTCCGGCAGCTCGACCGGCAGCTGCTCGTCGGGGACGGGGACGATCGCCGGCGCGCCCTCCTCGCCGCACCGCTCGCAGTAGACGATCGGGATCGGCGCCCCCCAGTAGCGCTGGCGCGAGACCAGCCAGTCGCGCAGGCGGTAGTTGATCGCGGCGCTGCCCCGTCCCTCGGCGGCGAGCCACTCGACGATCTCCCCGTAGGCCTCGCGGTTGCCGCTGCCGTCGAAGCGCCCGGAGTTGACCATCGCCCCGTCGCCCGGGAAGGGCAGGCCCTCGTCATCGCGGGCGGCCTCGGGATCGCTGCCCTCGATCACGCGCCGCAGCGGCAAATCGAACTTGCGGGCGAACTCGTAGTCGCGGCTGTCGTGGGCGGGCACCGCCATCACCGCGCCGGTGCCGTACTCCATCAGCACATAGTCGGCGACGAACATCGGGATCTGCTCGCCGTTGACCGGGTTGACGACGCTGCGGCCAAGCGCCACCCCGGTCTTCTCCCGATCCTCGGCGCCGCGCTCCTCGGCCGACTCGCGGCCGACCCGGTTGACGTACTCGCGGACCGCCTCCTCAGCCGCAGTGCCGGCCACCAGGCGTCCCAGCTCGGGGTGCTCCGGGGCGAGCACGAAGAAGGTGGCGCCGAAGAGCGTGTCCGGGCGGGTGGTGAAGACCGGGAAGTCGAGGTCGACCTCCTCGCAGCGGAAGACGACCTCGGCCCCCTCGGAGCGGCCGATCCAGTTGCGCTGCATCGTGATCACGTGCTCGGGCCAGGACTCGAGCGCCTCGAAGTCGGCGAGCAGGCGGTCGGCGTAATCGGTGATGCGGAAGAACCACTGCTCGAGGTTGCGCTGGACGACCTCGGTGCCGCAGCGCTCGCAGCGGCCGTCGACGACCTGCTCGTTGGCCAGCACCGTCGCGTCCTTGGGGCACCACTGAACCGGTGCCTCGGTGCGGTAGGCGAGGCCGCGCTCGAACAGCCGCAGGAAGATCCACTGGGTCCAGCGGTAGTACTCGGGAGTATGGGTGGCGAGCTCGCGCGACCAGTCGATCGAGATCCCCCACTCGCGGAACTGGCGCTGAAAGGAGGCGATCGAACGCTCGGTCGCCTGCCGCGGCGGCTCCCCCGTCTTGATCGCGTTGTTCTCCGCCGGCAGCCCGAAGGAGTCGTAGCCCATCGGGTGGATCACCTCGAAGCCGTGGCGGCGGCGGAAGTGGGCGATCGCGTCGCCGACCGCGTAGCACTTGAGGTGCCCGACGTGAGGCTCACCCGACGGATAGGGCAGCATCTCCAGCACGTAGGCCTTCGGCTTCGAATCGTCGAAGCCAGGCTGCCCAGGGTTCGGCACCTCCCAGGTCTTCTCCTCGGCCCAGACCCGCTGCCACTTGCGCTCGATTGCCTTGGGGTCGTACCCACTCATACGAGCGGCGATCTTACGCACGTCGTGGAGGGAGTCGGGGTGCCCCTCCCATGAGCGGCGTCCCTGATTTTCGCAGCGGAGCTCTCGGCGAGAGAAGCAGAGTTAACGGCGAAAATCCCAGCGAAATGGGAGGGGCGCCCCGACTCCCTACGCCACCGGCGAAATCGCCTGGAGGATGTGGGGCCAGACGTAGACCTCGATGGTGGCCGCCACAACCAAGGTCGGGATCGCGAGGGCGACGGTGATGAAGGTGGCTGCCAGGAGCTGGTTCCACTCGCCGCGGCGGGAGGCGATCAGCCAGGCGGCGAGCGGGAGGAACAGCGCCGTCAGCTCGAGGAGTGCGTGGGGAAGGACGCTGAGGATCAGGTCGAGGCGGGAGATGTGGAGGTGGTAGGCCAGGGTCGAGCCCTGGAAGCCGAGGTAGAAGGCCTGGGTGCCGAGCGAGAAGAGGGTGACGGCGCAGACGAAGAGGATCGCCAGCTCGCCCGCCTTGACGTGGACCCAACGCGAGAAGCCGCGGCGCTCGGCGGCGGCGATCGGCATCGAGGCGCCAGCGATGAAGCCGGCAACACAGGCGGTCGCGTGCAGCGCCAGCACGGTCGAGTTGCGGATCAGGATCGGCACCAGGTCGCCCGGGTCGGAGGGTTCCGTCACCCCGGGCAGGTGCAGCGGCGAGATGTCGGGGGTCAGCAGCCCGGCGACGAACCAGGTCGCCGCCAACAGCGCCAGCGCGATCGCCGCGCTCAGCGCCAGCCAGCCCCGCAGGACGGCCCAGGGCCGATCGTTCCAAGCCTCGAACGTCTCCCGCGTGTCCTGCATCCCGTGCGAGAACACGTGCTGATTGACCGCGCTCATCAACTAGGCATCGGCAGCCGCAGCGGTCGATTTGAGCGCTGGGCAAAGTCGCGCGTAAGGACGCCCGCGGCGCCGGACCAGGATTTCCCTACCCCCAGCGGCGCGCTCCATGTAGTAGCCGAAATGGTTGCGGAACTCGTGGGCGCCCACCTCTTCCGAGGTGGGCGCCGCACTGTCGGCAGTGGAGCTGAGGGGATTCGAACCCCTGGCCTCCGCCGTGCCACGGCGGCGCTCTGCCAGCTGAGCTACAGCCCCGAGGCGATACTTGTCCGCCAAGTTTAGTGCTGCTCGTTGTCCGTTTCTAGCCGGCGCAAGACGTAACTGCACGGCACTCTGACCGGCGACGATATCGATTGGCACGAGAAAGCACTGATCTAGGTCTTCGCAATAGATGCCGATGGCGTCAACCTCATCAGCGGAATACTGACGCCGAATGTAACCATCCGGACCCCGGCGGCTCGAAGTCAAGCTCACCGCGACGACATCGCCTGACCTCTTGCCCCACTTGCACTGCACTCGCAGGAGCTGACCACCGATTCCCAGCACGAGGTCATAGCGCTCATGCTCCGTCAGCGGCTTGAGGACGGAGAGACCCAGCTTGGCCGCCTCCATCGCGACCGCCAGCTCAGCAACGTTGCCCTTCCGGTTGGGGTCGTGATCGAACATATGTTCGCAGACAATACACCTAGGAGTAGAGGGCAAGCACCCGCAGGGCCCGCCAATGACGCCGCAAACAAAGGGACTAAGCGGCCTGCTGCTCGGAGCCGCCCGGGTCCTCGTCGACGTCGAGGATCAGGTTGTCGGGGGCGGTGTGGCGAACCTTGAAGTCGAGCGTCGAGAGCTGCTCGAGCTCGCGCAGCAGCTCGGTCGGCTCGTCGAGGCGCATCGAGAGGGTCGCGCGGCCCTCGGAGAAGCGTTCGACCGAGATCTCGGAGGCGCCGAGCTGGCCGACCGCGTCCTCGAACCCGACCAGCTGAGAGAAGTCCCCGAGCGGGCCGATCTCGAGCTTGACCTCGCCCTCGAAGAGCCCGTAGGCGGGCGCCGCGGCGCCCTCGCCGTTCGGGCTTGCCGCGGCGGCGGGGGCGGCTCCGGGGTGGGCCTCGGTCAGCGCCTGCACCCGGCGGCTGACCTCGACCGCCTCGCGCAGCGCCTTCATCCGGATCCTGGTCGCCTGGCCGCGGGCCTGGGCCTGGATCTCCTCGAGCCGGCCCGAGATCGCGTCGAGCGAGGCAATGCTGCGCTCCTGGCGCTCGTCGGCTTCGCGCAGGCGCTCGCTGAGACTGCGGATCTCGCGCTCGCGCTCGATCACCATCCCCGAGAGCGAGGCGGTCTCCCGCTCCAGCTCGGCGCCCGCCTCGACCTCCTTGCCGAGGGCGGAGACGCGCCGCTCCAGGGCCTTGATCCGCCCGTCCCGCGTGAAGATCGCCGCGTCCACATCGGGGCGACGGTAGCCGAACAGCGACCGCTTGAAGCTACCCATGCGCGGCACCGTACGGGTGCCCTCGGACGGCAATTCAGGCGCTGGCGGCGGAGGGCTCTTCGGGCGCCCCGAGGTCGAGCTCGAGCCGCGGCGCCTCACGCCAGAGGTCCTCGAGCTGGTAGCGGTCGCGCGCCTCGGCGGTGAAGATGTGGAGGACGCAGTCGAGGTAGTCGAGGACGACCCAGCCGTCTTCGCCACCGCCGTCGACGCCGCCGGGCAGCAGCGCCATCTCGCGCTTCACCCGCACCCTGACCTCGTCGACGATCGCCCGCGCCTGGCGCTCGTTGCGGGCGGTGCAGATCACCAGGAAGTCGGTGTAGGAGACGAGCTCGCGCATGTCGAGGGCGACGATCTCCGCCGCCTTTTTCGCGTCGGCGAGCTCGGCCAGGCGCTGGGCCAGCGGCTGCGAGTGCGGCGCGCTCACGCGTAGATCCCCTTCTCCTCGATGAAGCGGGCGACCGGCTCCGGCACCAGGTAGCGCAGCGGCCGTCCCGCCGCCGCCCGCTCCCGCACCGCCGAGGAGGAGACGCCGAACTGCGGCATCTCCAGCATCGTCGCTCGCCCGTCGCAGCCGAGGCTGCGCATCACCGCCGCCACCTCGGTGTCGGAGACGCCGGCCCGGCGGGCCACCGCCAGCCGCGCCAGCTCGGCCACGCGCTCGGGGTTGCGCCAGCTCTCGAGGCCCACGGCGGCGTCCGCACCCATCACGAACACCAGCTCCGTGTCTCCTCGTTCCTTGGCAAGCAGTTCCAAGGTCTCATACGTGTAGGACGGCCCCTCGCGGTCGACCTCGAGGCTGGAGACCGAGAAGCGGGCGTCGTCGGCGGCGGCGAGGCGGGTCATCGTCATCCGCAGCTCGCGGCCGGGGTCGTCGGCGATCCGCTTGTGCGGGGCGTCGCCGGTCGGGACCAGGATCACCTCGCTGAGCCCGAGCTGCCAGAGCGCCTCCTGGGCCAGCGCCAGGTGGCCGAGGTGGGGCGGGTTGAAGGCCGACCCCAGCACCCCGATGCCGGCGCCCTCGGAGCTACTCACGTATCTGGCCGCTGCCGTGCGCCACGTACTTGAAGGTCGTCAGCTCGCGCATCCCGATCGGGCCGCGGGCGTGCAGCTTCTGGGTCGAGTTGCCGATCTCGGCCCCCATCCCGTACTCGAAGCCGTCGGTGAAGCGGGTCGAGGCGTTGATGTAGACGGCCGCCGCGTCGACCCCGGCGGCGAACTCCTCGGCCGCCTGCTCGGAGCCGGTGACGATCGCCTCCGAATGGCCGGTGCCGTGGCGGTTGACGTGCTCGACCGCGTCCCCGACCGAGTCGACGGCGGCGACCGCGAGCTTCAGCTCCAGGTACTCGCGGTCCCAGTCCTCGGCGCTGGCGACGCCGATCTCGACCCCGCCGGCGTGGGCGCGGGCGCGGGCGTCGCCGAGCAGCTCGACCCCGGCCGCGCGCAGGTCGGCGAGGACCGCCGGCAGGAAGCGGGGGGCGATCTCGGCGTCGACCAGCAGCGTCTCGGCGGCGTTGCAGACCCCGGGCCGCTGGGCCTTGGCGTTGACGGCGATCCGGCGCGCCATCTCGAGGTCGGCTTCGGCGTGGACGTAGACGTGGCAGTTGCCGGCCGCCGCGTACATCACCGGCACCGTCGCGACGTCCTTCAGCGCCGCCTTCAGGCCCTCACCGCCGCGCGGGATCAGCAGGTCGACGCTGTCCTCTTGGCGGGCCAGCTCGGCCAGCTCCTCGCGGCCGCCACCGGCCAGCAGCAGCACCGCGTCCTCGGGCAGGCCGGCCGTGGCCAGCGCCTCGCGGACGATCGCCGCCAGGGCCCCGTTGGAGCGCTCGGCGTAGCTGGAGCCGCGGAGGACGATCGCGTTGCCGCTCTTGATCGTCAGCGCCGCGCAGTCGATCGTCACGTTGGGGCGCGCCTCGTAGACGACGGCGACGAGCCCCAGCGGCACCCGGACCTTGCGCAGGTCGAGGCCGCTGGCCAGGGTTTTGCGTTCGAGCTCCTCGCCGATCGGGTCATCGAGCGCGGCGACGACGCGGACTCCCGCCGCCATCGCGGCGACGCGCTCGGGGCTGAGCGCGAGGCGGTCGCGGAGGGCGTCGCCGAGGTCGGCGGCGCGCTCGTCGGCGAGGTCGGCGGCGTTCGCCTCCAGGATCTCGGCGGCGCGCTCCTCGAGCAGCCGCGCGGTCGCCTCCAGCGCCGCATCCTTCTGCTCGGTGGATGCGCTCGCCAACTCTCGTGCCGCCCGCTTCGCGGCGGCGCAACTCTCAGCGACGGACGTAGCGGTGATGGCCATGCCGACAAGGGTAGCTAGGAGTCGGGGGTGCCCTAGCTTCGTCCCTCAGAGCAGCACGAAGCGGTCGCGATGGACGACCTCGTCCGCCGCCCCGGGCAGCACCGCGCGCGCCTGCTCGGTCTTCATCCCCAGGACCTGCGCCATCTCGCGGGCGGAGAGCTCGGCGATGCCTTTGCCGATCGCCTCGCCGCCGAGCGCGACCTCGACCGCGTCGCCGGCGTCGAAGTCGCCCTCGACGGCGACGATCCCGACCGGCAGCAGGCTGGAGCCGCGCTCGCGCAGGACCCTGGCGGCGCCCTCGTCGACCGCGATCCGGCCCTGGGCCGGCTTCGCGTACTTGAGCCAGAGCTTGAAGCTGGAGGCCCTACCCGCCTGGGCGGCGAAGCGGGTGCCGCCGGGCTCGCCGGCGGCGGCGCGGGTCAGCGTGCCGGGCTCGGTGCCATTGCAGATCGTCGCCGGGATGCCGGCCTCGCTCGCCATCTCGGCCGCGGCGACCTTGCTGCGCATGCCGCCGGAGCCGAAGGCGGAGGTGCGGTCGCCGATCTGCAGACCCGCCAGCTCGGAGAAGTCGCCGACCTCGGCGATCGGGGCGGCGTCCGGCTGCAGCTGCGGATCGGCGGCGTAGAGGCCGTCGACGTTGGTCAGCAGCACCAGCAGCCGCGCCTCCAGCAGCAGCGCCACCTGGGCGGCGAGGAAATCGTTGTCGCCGAAGCTGATCTCGTCGGTGGCGGTGGTGTCGTTCTCGTTGACCACCGGCACCACCCCCCACTCGACCAGCCGCCGCAGCGTCTGGCGGGCGTTGAGGTAGTGGCGGCGGGCGCCGATGTCGGCGGCGGTCAGCAGCACCTGCGCCGCCCGCGTGCCGTGGCACCCGAGCCGGCTCTCGTAAGCGCGAAAGAGATCGCCCTGGCCCACCGCCGAGCAGGCCTGCAGCTCGTCCATCGCCCGCGGCCGCGCCGACAGCCCCAGCAGCCGCATCCCCCGTGCGATCGCCCCCGAGGTCACCATCACCACCCGCTCCCCGCCCTGCTCCAGGGCGCCGACCTGCTCGCAGACCGAATCGAGCACGTCCGCGCGCAACTCACCGTCGTCGGCGGCGACGATCGAGGAGCCGAGCTTGACGATTAGGGTCACGGCGAGCAAAGTAGCCGAGACGCCAGCGGCCAGGGGGAACGATCAGGCGATCGCCAGCTGGACCAAGACGGCGAGCGCCATCATCGAGCCCCCCACCGCAACCCAGAAGAGCTCGACATGCCTGACCTGACTGGGAGGCAGTTCGAGACCGCCTCGCTCGCGCCAGACAACCACTGACTTGCCGATCGTCCCGCCAAGCACGATCCCAGCCAGGAGGTACTGCAGCGGCGGCCAGAGATGAATCAGGGAAAGGAAATCGGCGAGGAACACCAGTCCGGCTAAGGGCAGCATCCACCCGTATAGATCCGGCAGGCGCCCGGGTCTCCCCCCTGCCGCGCGCCGCGGCTCCGCCGAAGCTCCGTCGTCCGCCTGCCCCCACTCGAGAGCATGGCCAGGTCTGCTGACAAAGAGTTTCATCGTTTCGGATGTTAGCTCGGCGAGCACAGCGATGCCGGGAGCGACCAGATGATCTAGATGTGCAGCTCGAACTCGTGCTCGCCGATGCGGACGTCGTCGCCGGGCTCGAAGCCGGCCTTGGTCAGGGCGGCGATGACACCGATCTCGACCAAGCGCTGCTCGAGATAGGCGAGCGCCTCCTCGTTCTTGGTGTCGTGGCGCTCGAAGAGCAGCTCGACGCCGCGGCCCTGGACGCGGAAGCCACCGTCGTCCTCGCGCTCGACCCAGTAGCCGCCCTCGCCGGCGGGACGGTAGACGCGGTGCTCGGCCTCGAACTCGCTCGCCGGGCCCGCCGCCGTGGCGGCGGCGGGCGGTGCGGTCTCCGGCAGCGCCGCCAGCACCCGCCGGCGCAGCTCGCCGAGCCCCTCGCCGGTGGCCGAGGAGATCGCGACGACGCCGAGGGCGCGGTCGCCGAGCCGCCGCTCCCACTCCAGCCGCGCCGCCTCGACCACGGCGGGCTCGAGCAGGTCGCGCTTGCTCAGCGCCACCAGCTCCGGCAGCAACTCCAGCCCGGCCCCGTGCGCCGAGAGCTCGGCGCGCACGGTCTCGTAGTTGGCCCAGGGGTCCCCCTCCAGGGGCGCCAGGTCGACCAGGTGGACCAGCATCGCGCAGCGCTCGACGTGGGCGAGGAACTCGTGGCCGAGGCCGGCACCCTCGGCGGCGCCCTCGATCAGCCCCGGGATGTCGGCGACGACCGCCTGGCGGTCCTCGTCCTCGAGCGTCCCCAAAACCGGCGAGATCGTCGTGAACGGGTAGTCGGCGATCTTCGGGGCGGCCCGCGTCAGCCTCCCCAGCAGCGAGGACTTGCCGGCGTTCGGCAGCCCGACCAAGCCGACGTCGGCCAGCAGCTTCAGCCGCAGCTCGATCCAGTCGGCCTCGCCGCCGGTACCCTGCTCGGCGAAGCGCGGCGCCTGCCGGGTCGAGGTCGTGAAGCGCCTGTTGCCGTGGCCGCCGCGACCGCCATGGGCGACCACCGCCCGCTGCCCCGGCTCGACCAGATCCACCGCACTGCCGTCCACCGTCGTCGCCTGCGTCCCCGCCGGCACCGGGATCGCCAGCTCCTCCCCCCGCCCCCCGTGCCGGTTCGACCCTTCCCCGTGCCTGCCCCGCTGCCCGCGGAAGTGCTTGCTCCCTTTCAGCGCAGCCAGATCGCGCTTCGACGGATCGCAGACCAGCACCACGTCCCCCCCATGCCCTCCGTCCCCACCGTCGGGACCGCCCCGCGGCACGTGCGCCTCGCGGCGAAACGAGACGCACCCGTTTCCCCCGGCCCCGCCCTCAACCCAGATTTTCGCGCGGTCGTACATCGACGCGACAGATGGTGACGGAGATTCGCTAAGCGGCCCGCGCCGCCGTGGCCGGCAGGAAGAGCTCGTTGAGCCGGCGCCCGACCTCTTCCTCGATCCCCCGTCCGTTCATCGCTTCGGTCAGCAGGCGCTCGACCAACACCGCTGCCTCCGCGCGCTGGGACTCTGACGCCCAGTGTGGATAGGGAAGGCGCTCGATGTCCTTCCCCTGGATGTTCCGCGTGTGGTTGATCACCGTCTTCAGGAGATCGGTCGCCAGGTCGGTCTGCAGCCAGCCGAGAATCAGGAACAGCTCGCGACGCGGAACCCCCTCGCGCAGGAAGGCGCAGGGCGCGCCGCTGTCGAGAATGAACCCCGGCGGCAGATAGCGGGCGTTGATCCGAGGCGCGACGAGCTGCCAGGTGATGCCCTCGCGTTCGAAGAAGGGCTTGCCCCCGACACCGTGCAGATACCACGGCCCGTCCCGCTTGAAGGTCAGGACCGCCTCCCCCTCGTCCTTCCAGTAGACGACGTGGGTGGGATTGGCGTAGAGGCGACCGGAGCTGGCCTTGTTGTAGAGCCGGTAGTCGGGGTGCGGAAATCGCAGCCGCCGCGGTGAGGGCCGCTCGGCCACGCGGACCGCCCGGCGCGTCTCACCCCGGCGCTCGGCGTCGACAGCCTTTTCCCGCAGCCGCGGCGAAAGCCGGCCCAGGCGCGCCCGTTCGAGCTCGCCCGCCAGCGTGACCGGCCGCTCGAAGCGCTTGAAGTCGTAGGGCTCCAGGAACGTCCCGTCCGGCTCGAGCTCTCGCACGAACCACTCGTTCCGCCCGATCGTCATCCCCCCCGAGGCGACCACGAACTCGCCCAGCGTCGGGCCCTCGAAGTAACCGAGGTGCTCCGCCCGGATGCCCCAGGAGAAGTTGCCGGTGCGCTCCATCGCCGCCCGCGACACCCGCTCGCCACGCACCCAGGCCGCGTCCCCCGCCGGACCGCAGATCAGGTCGAGAACCACCATCGGCTGCTTGGTGTCGTCGAACGCCGCCCCAACTTCCTCGACGCTGACCAACCCCGAATCGACGAGCAGCTCACGCAGACCCCTCATCGTCTTGATCGTCAGGAAGGTGTCGCTGCAGATTAGGCGCAGGCGACCACCGGGAGCGAGCTCCTCGATCGCCTTGGCGACGAAGAACGAGTAGGTCTCCTTCTTCAGCTTGTGGTCTCGATAGTTGCCGTAGCGGCGGTCGAGCGAGTCCTCGATCTCAGCGTCGAAGGTGCCACCGAAGGGCGGGTTGCCGATCACCAGGTCGTAGCCAGGAAACGATTCGTCGGGAAAGGAGCGGAAATAGTCGCCCCGGCGCAGGTTGTGCCCCTCGGGCAACGGCCCCCAGCGCGCCTCGATCGCCGCCACCGCCTCCGCGTAGAAATCGCGGTCCAGCTCGAAGCCGTAGAGGCACTCGGTCATCACCCGCTCGAACCGAGCCCGTGCCGACCCTCGCCGCACGGCGACCAGGCGCTCGATCAGCGGCAGCAGGAAGCTCCCCTTGCCGAAGGAGGGCTCGAGCACCCTCATCCCCGGCTCCAGCACGAGCTCGCCGACCAGGCGCTCGGCCAGGGCGGTCGGGGTCATGAACTGCCCGCGCTGCCGCTTGACCGGTCGACCCCGCTTGGCGCTGCGGATCATCAATCCGCCGCCGAGATCCGCAGCTTCCCCTGGTCGACCGCAAGCGTGGGGTCGAAGGCCTTGGCACGGGTCTCGAGCGCACGCAGGTCGCGCGCCCGTTTCGCAGTGAGGCGCCTGTTGCCGTCGCGGCGCATCTCGACCAGCCGCCCCATCGCCTCCTCCGCTGACAGTCGCCGCGGGCGCGGGCCGCCGGCGACGTGCTGGTAGAAGGAGGCGCTCTTGAGCATGATCTGGCCGGGTCCCGCGTCGAAGTGCATGAAGTCGAGGTAGTCGAGGATGTTGACCAGCAGCACGTGAGGGGTGTAGCCGCTGCCGTTCTCCTCGAAGCGGATCAGGAGCAGCCAGTAGGAATCGATCAGGTGCGAGACCAGGCCCCGGGTCAGCTTCGTGAGGGAGACCATGTTCGGCTGGCCCTTCTTACCCGCGACGCTGGCCTTGACGTTGATCGGATTGCAGATCCGCGGCCGGCCGGAGCGCAGCCAGACGTCGCCCATGCTGCGGACCAGCTGCTTGCCGCGGCGGTCCCGCTCGAAGGCGACGGCGTATTTCTCCGCCGTCAGGCATTTCAGCGTCTGTTCCTCGACGTAGTCGGCAACCCGGTGCCCGCGCTCCTTGCCGCTGCAAATTTCCCGGAAGCGAGCGGAGCGAACCCCGCGCTCCCACCAGCGCTGAGCGCTGGCGACAACTCGTTTCTGGTCCGCGGCGGAGATCAAGACGCCGAGACGCTAGTGCACGAGGACGACGCGACCCGCGGCGCCGCGCCGACCCAGACGGCGCAGTCGCTCAGCCCTCGGCGAGAACGCGAATCGTGCGGCCCTTGCGGGCGGTGAAGAAGTCGACCTTGCCAGCCCGGGTCGCGAAGATCGTGTGATCGCGCCCCAGTCCGGTGCCCTCGCCGGGCCAGAACTTGGTGCCGCGCTGGCGGACGATGATCTCGCCGCCGCTGACCTGCTGCCCGGCGAAGACCTTGACGCCGAGCATGTTCGGGTTGGATTCGCGCCCGTTGCGGCTGGAACCGAGCCCTTTCTTATGAGCCATCGGTGCCCTCCTCCTTCACGGCTTTTTTCGCCGGCGCTTTTTTGGCCGCTTTTTTCTCGGCGGCGGGTTTCTCGCTCGCGGCGGCTTTTTTCGTCGCCGCGGCTTTGCCCAGTTTGAGGCTGGTCACTTCGAGCTTGGTCAGCTCGGAGCGGTGGCCGGCGCGGCGCCGGTAACCCTTCTTCGCCTTGTATTTGAAGACTTTGATCTTCGGCCCGCGCAGGTGCGCGGCGACGGTCGCCTCGACCTTGACCTTCTCCAGCTCCACCGGCGCCGCAATGACGGTGCTGTCGCGGAACATCACCGCGCGCAGCGCGACCTTGTCGCCCTCCTTGGCGTCGAGGCGATCGACCAGCAGGGAGGTTCCCTGCTCGACCTTGTACTGCTTACCACCGGTTTCGACTACTGCATACATGCTCTGGCTCACTCGTCCTTGCTGCCTTGTTTGGCGCGCGCACGCCCCCGGCCGCCCCTGCGGCCACGACTGCGTTTGCGCGAAGCGGCGGCGGAGTTTAGCTCGCCGTCGTCGCCGTCGGCGGCGCCGGCCCCGTTGGACGAATCCGTGCCGAGCAGGGAGGCCGTCGCCGAGGAGCGCTCGACCTCCTCGATCCGCACCAGCCGGCGCTCGCCGACGAAGCGGCCGCCGCCGGTGACGCTGACGATGTAGGAGTCGATCCGGGCGACGGCGTCGTCGGCGTTGTACATGTGCGGCTCGTCGATCTTGACCAGCACCTCCTCGCCGACCTTGAACGGCAGCGCCCGCTCCTCGATCTCCTCCCGTGTCCCCGACTCGACCAGCTCGAAGGTCTCGATCGCCAGCGCGTCGCCGCCCTCGAAGTGGAAGCGCTTGCCGGTCTCCTCCTCCAGCTCCAGCAGGCCGCTGTCGGGGCCGGTCAGCTCCGCCGCCACCTTCGGGTTGACGCGGATCAGGAAGGCCTCGGTGTCGGCGTGCCCGGCGGCGATGTCGCGCATCTGCCGCAGCCCCTCCAGCGCCACCGTCTCGGCCGAGAGCACGACGCCCTCGCCGTGGCAGGTCGGACAGGGCGCGGTGAGGATCTCGCGGACGCCGTCGGTGACGTTCTGGCGCGTCATCTCGACCAGGCCCAGCGGCGAGACCTCGACCACGTAGCTCTTCGACTTGTCGGCGTCGAGCGCTTTGCGCATCGTCTTCAGGACTTTGTCGCGGTTGCTGGCCCGGGCCATGTCGATGAAGTCGATGACGATGATGCCGCCGATGTCGCGCAGGCGCAGCTGCCGCACCGCCTCCTCGGCCGCCTCGGTGTTGACTTTGGTGATCGTCTCCTCGAGGCCGCCTTTGCCGCGGCCGGTGAAGCTGCCGCTGTTGACGTCGATCACGGTCAGCGCCTCGGCGTAGTCGATCACCAGGTAGCCGCCGGAGGGGAGGTCGACGCGGCGGTTCAGCGTCGACTCGATCTCCTCGTCGATCTTCCATTTCTCGAGCAGCGGCTTCGAGCCCTGGTAGAGCTCGACCCCGCCGACCAGCTCCGGCGCCGTGCGCTGGAAGAAGTTGGTGACGCGCTCGAACTGCTTCGGCGAGTCGATGATCGCCTTCTCGAACTCGCTGAGGAAGACGTCGCGCAGCACCCGCACCGAGAGGTCGGCCTCCTGGAAGACGAGCGCCGGCGCCTTGGCCTCCTCGCTGCGGCGCTGCAGCACCTCGTTCAGCCGCTGCAGGTACCCGATCTCCCGCACGAAGTCGGATTTCTTCGCCCCGTGGGCGGCGGTGCGGACGATCAGCCCGCCCGGGCCCTTGTAGGTGCGGTCGACCATCTTGCGCAGGCGGTCGCGCTCGGAGTCGGAGAGGCGGCGGCTGACGCCGACGCCGGAGCCTTGCGGCGCGAAGACCAGGTAACGACCGGCGATCGAGACGTTCATCGAAAGCCGCGCGCCCTTCGTCTTCAGCGGGTCCTTGACCACCTGGACGAGGATCTCCTGGCCCGGTTTGATCAGCTCGTTGATCCGGCGTCCAGAACCGCGGCCGCGCTTGGGCGCCTGCTCGCCGCCCGGCAGGACGATCTCGTCGACGTGGAGGAAGCCGTTGCGCTCGAGGCCGATGTCGACGAAGGCGGCCTCCATGCCGGGAAGGACGTTGTCGACCTTCCCCTTGTAGATGTTGCCGACGATCGAACGCCGGCCACGGCGCTCGATGTAGAGCTCGGCGACGTCGCGCTTGCCGCCTTTGGTCTTCGACTCCAGGACGGCAACGCGGGTCTCGCCGCGCTCGGCGGACACCAGGATCGTTTTTTTCATTGCTTCAGCTCAGTTTCGGTTAGGTACGCAGCGCCGGTGCCCCGGTTGGGGGGCTTGACCAGGCGAACCTTCCCCGCTGGCTGAGTCGCGCTTGGATGTTGATGCTCTGAAGCACTCCGACCGCCAGGAACGTCGCGAGCACGGAGGATCCCCCGTAGCTCATCAGCGGTAAGGGGATGCCCGTGATCGGCATGATGCCGAGGTTCATCCCAACGTTGACGAAGACCTGGAACAGCAGCGAGACGGCGATGCCGCCTCCGACCAGGACCCCGTACGAGTTCTTCGAGAGCGTCACGATCCGCAGCGCCCGCCAGAGGAGCAGGGCGTAAAGGGACAGGACGAACGCGGCGCCCATGAACCCGTAGCGCTCACCGATCACCGCGAAGATGAAGTCGGTGCTGCGCTCGGGCACGAAGTCGAGCCGCGTCTGGGTGGCTTGGTCGCCGCGCCCGGTCTTCTGACCGGAGCCGATTGCGACCACCCCTTGGTGCTGCTGGTATCCCGCCCCGCGCGAGTCGTCGCCCGGGTGCAGGAAGGAAGTCAGTCTCTGCTCCTGATAGCCCTTCAAGAGAGGCACCCCAACTGCGGGGGCGACCACCATGACGAGGGCGACGAGAGCGACGAGAACGGCGCCGATGACGGCGAAGTGGGTCCAACGAACACCACCGAAGTACATCACGGCGAGGGTCGCGACCACGAACACCATCGAGGTGCCGAGGTCCGGCTGCAGGAAAACGAGCGCCGCCGGAGCCAGTCCGAGGCACAGATAACGCAGCGTGCGCCGCCATGGCGAGCCCCGCCTGGCGCCGTCGATCACGAACCCGGCAAGCGCCAAGACGAGCAGGAGCTTGCCCAGCTCCGACGGCTGGAAGCTGAAGAAGGGGAGTTCGAAGGCGCGCCGCGAGCCACGGGCGGCGAAGCCGAAGACGAAGACGAGGGCGACGCTGGCGCCGAGGAAGGTGTAGATGCCGACCCGCAGCTCGCGGAAGCGCGAGTAGTCGATCCGGGTCAGCAGCAGCATCCCGACGATGCCGAGGACGGCGTAGATCGCCTGCCGATCGACGTAGTAACCGGGGCTGCCGGGGACGTCGTGCGTGGTCGCCTGGCCGAGCGTGAAGACGCTGAAGGCGACCAGGCCGACGGCGGCGATCGCCAGCGGCCAGTCGAGGTGGGCGAGGCCGAGGCGCTCGCCGATGCCGACGTGGACCGCAAAGGGTTCGCGCGAGCGGCGGCTGGTGCTGGCGTAGCTCATCCGGGGCTGCCCCCGTTGGCGCCGGCGGGGCCGCTGGCGTGCTTGTGGAAATACGCTTCGAGGATCTGCAGCGCCGCCGGCGCCGCCGATTCGGCCCCGAAGCCGCCTTCCTCGATCGTCACCGCAGTGACGATACGGGGGTTGGGGTAGGGAGCGAGGACCAGGTACCAGGACTGGTCGGCGTGTCCCGCCCGTTCCGCGGTGCCGGTCTTGCCGGCGACCGCGATCGGGAAGTTGCCGAAGACGCCGTAGGAGGTGCCGCCGGGAGACTGCGCGGCCTCGTGCAGCCCGGTCAGGATCGCGTCGCGGTAGACGCTCTTCATCCGCACGTGGCGCCGCGGCTTCGGGTCGAATTCCTTAAGCACCCGCCCGGCCGAGTCGTCGATCTGGGTGGCGACGTGCGGGGTGACCACGGTGCCGCCGTTGGCGACGGCGGCGTAGGCGACCGCCATCTGCAGCGGGTTGGTCTGCAGGTCCCCCTGACCGGTCGCGAGCTGGATGTTGTCGCCGGCCGACCAGGGCCGTTCGGTTTCGCCTTCGCGGTAGAGCTTGTCGCGCCACTGCTTGCTCGGCACCAGGCCTTCTTCGTGGCCGGGGATGTCGAGGCCGGTGGGTCGGCCGATCCCCAGCTTGTGCGCCCATTCCTGCAGTTCGCCGGTGTCCCACATCTTCAGCCCGAGCTCGTAGAAGTAGACGTCGGAGGAGACCCGCAGGGCGTTGACGAGGTCGACCGGGCCGTAGGCGGAGCCGCCGGCGTTTTCGAATTTCTCGCCGCCGATCGTGATCGAGCCGGTGTCGTCGATCGTTTCCGAGGGCGTGATTTTCCCCCCTTCGAGGGCGGCCATGGCGGTGATCAGCTTGAAGGTCGAGCCGGTGGGATAGAGGCCTTCGGTGGCGCGGTCGGTGAGCGGCGCCAGGACCGGGTCGCGGAAGAGTTCGTCGACCTTGTGCTGGGTCAGGGGATGGGTGAAGACCGCCGGTTCGTAGGTCGGGAAGGAGCCGAGCCCGAGGATTTCGCCGTTGTCGACGTCCATCGTCACGAAGGCCCCGGGCAGGCCGCGGGCGGCGAGCGCGCTTTCCCCGGCCGCCTGCACTTCGGGGTTGAGCGAGAGCCGCAGGTTGTCGCCGGGCACCGGCGGCCGCGAGACCAGCTGCCCGCCTGGGGTCGGCTCCCCCATCGCGTTGACCTGGATCTTGGTCAGCCCCGGTTCGCCGCGCAGATATCGATCGTATTCCTCCTCGACCCCGCTCTGGCCGACCGTGTCGCCGGGTTCGAGGCTTCCGTACCGGGGTTCCTTCAGCTCTTCTTCGCTGACCTCGCCGACGCTGCCGAGCACGTGCGCGGCCCTGCTCCCGTCCGGGTAGGCGCGGACGAAGACGCGCTGCACCTGGACCCCGGGGAAGCGGCTCTGGTGTTCGCGCAGGTAATAGATGAGGTCGTAGCCGACTTCGCGGCGCAGCGTCACCGGCGCCCCGGCGGCCACCTTTTCCTGTTCGCGGATCGTCCGCCGCACCTGGTGCAGCGAGATGTGGGTGAGCTGGCCGAGCTGGCTCAGCTCGGCCCTTTCCGCGCCGGCGTCCGCGGGCAGCTTCTGCGTGTTCAGCTGCAGCGCCAGGCTGGTCCGGTTGTCGACGAGGACGTTGCCGTCGCGGTCGAGGATGCGGCCGCGGGGGGCGGCGACCCGGAACTCGTGGGTGCGGTTGTTCTTGGCCTCGGCCAGGTACTGCGAGCCGGAGAGGATCTGCAGGTCCCAGAGGCGGAAGAAGAGCACCGCGAAGAGGGCGACGGCGACGCCGCCGAGCACGGCGATCCTCAGCGCCAGCCGGCTGCCGGGCGGGGGGCGGTCCTCGGGTCGCAGGTACATGCCGACCTAGGCTCCCAGCACCGTCGGCCGGCTGCCGCGCCGCAACGCCGGCTCCTCGACCAGGGCCGGGCGCAGCAGCCGCCGCAGGCCGAGGTAGATCGGCCAGCCGAGGAAGAAGGCGAAGACGCTCTTGATCAGCATGTCGCGGATCACCAGGCTGCTGACGGCGGTGTCGCTGCCGCCCAGCATCAGCTCGACCGCGCCGAAGCCGAGCTCGGCGAAGAGGGTCATCCCGGCGCAGAGCAGCGGCGGCAGCAGCGGGCTGCGGAACTCGAAGCGCTCGCGGAAGAGGCCGGCCAGGTAGCCGGCGCTGAGCAGAACCAGCGAGCCGCCGCCGAGCGGCGCGACCAGCAGGCAGTCGAGCAGGAAGCCGATCGAGAAGCCGCTGACGGCGCCGGTCATCGTCCCCCCCAGCAGCCCCAGCGAGGCAACCAGCGCCGGCAGCACGTCGGGGCTGGTGTGGAAGAGCTCGACCTGGGAGAAGAAGGAGAGCTGCAGAATCACACCGAGCAGCACGACCGCGACCAGGCGAACGAGGATCTTCGGGGTCATGATCATTCGCGCGAGCCCCCGGTCAGGACCTGGACGATGTCGACGTTGGGCAGATCGGCGTAGGGGCGGATGTGGACCTGCTGCTTGGCTTCCTGTTCGACCAGCGAGGCCTTGGTCACTTCGCCGATCGGGATGTTGGGCGGGAAGCGCGCGGCCAGGCCCTCGCCGCGCCAGCCGGCGGTGACGACGGCCTGGCCCTTGTGGACGTGCTTGGTCGAGTCGAGGAAGCCGAGCACGAGTTCGCCGGGGTTGCCGACCTCGGGTTCGACCACTCCCTGCGCCCCCACCGGCACCACCTTGGCGGAAACGGCGCTGGAGCCGTCGGCGATCAGCGCCACCTGGGCGGAGCCGCCGGTGACGGAGGAGACGGTGCCGACGAGGCCGTCGCCGTTGATCACCGGGTCGTTGGGCCGGACGCCTTCGTTGCTGCCGGCGTCGATCATGACGTCGGCGAACCAGACGGTCGGGGAGCGGGAGATCACCCTTGCCGTAACCGGTTCGTAGCCGGAGGGGATCGCGCCGCCGCGATCGAGCGCCAGCAGCTTACGCAGCTGGGCGTTTTCGGCCAGAGCGGCGCTGGCGCCGACCGCCTGCTTGCGCGCCTGTTCCAGTTCGGTCTGCAGGCGGCCGTTGCGGCCGCGGGCGTCGAAGGTCTTGTCGAACCAGTTGACGAGGTCGCGGGCCGGCTTCAGGGCGCCGCTGGCGACCGACTGCACCGGGCTGAAGATCGCGCTGACGCCGCGCTGGAGCCCGTTCGATCCTTGCCCATAGGTGATCGTCAGCAGCGCGAAGGAGCCGACGATAAGGAGGGCCAGTACCGCCCTACGGCGGCGTACTTGCTTTCGATACACGTGGAAGACCTAAGTTCGTTGCTTGAGATGAGCGCCGCCTAAACACGCTGCCGCGCTCCCGGGTTCTTGTTGGCTCCGCGGATCGCCTCGAACTCCTCGAGCGAGAGGCCCGAGCCGACCGCCACACACGTCAATGGCGACTCTGCCAGTTGACAGGGCATCTGGCACTCGTCGCGCAGGCGCTGCGCCAGTCCTTGCAGGAGCGCGCCGCCGCCGGCGAGGACGATGCCGCTGTCCATGATGTCACCCGCCAGCTCCGGCGGGGTGCGATCGAGCGTCTCCTTGACCGCGGCGACGATGTGGCCAACCGGCTCGTCGAGCGCTTCGCGCACCTCGACGGAGCCGAGCGCAATCGTCTTCGGCAGGCCGGAGACGAGGTCGCGGCCGCGAATCTCGGCCTCCCTCTCTTCCTCCAGCCTCGAGGCGGACCCCACCTCCAGCTTCACCCTCTCCGCCGTCTGGGCGCCGATCGCCAGTTTGTAGGTGCGTTTGCAGTGAGCGACGATCGCGTCGTCGAGCTCGTCGCCGCCGAGCCGGATCGACTGCGAGACGACGATGCCGCCGAGCGAGATCACCGCCACCTCGGTGGTGCCGCCGCCGATGTCGACGATCATCGACCCGGTCGGCTCGGCGACCGGGAGGCCGGCGCCGATCGCCGCCGCCATCGGCTCCTCGATCAGCTGCGCCTGGCGGGCGCCGGCGACCAGGCAGGCCTCTTCGACCGCCCGCTTCTCGACCGGCGTCACCCCCGAGGGCACGCAGACGACGACGCGCGGGTGGGCGAAGCGGTTGGAGTGGACCGATTGGATGAAGTGCCGCAGCATCTGCTCGGTGACGTCGAAGTCGGCGATGACGCCGTCCTTGAGCGGCCGGATCGCCCTGATCGTGCCCGGCGTGCGGCCGAGCATCCGCTTCGCCTCGGCGCCGACCGCCCGCACCCGCCCGTCACGCGAGTCGATCGCGACCACCGAGGGCTCCGAGAGGACGATGCCGCGTCCGCGCACGTAGACCAGGGTGTTGGCCGTGCCGAGGTCGACCGCCATGTCGCGGCCGCCAAGCCGGGTCAGGTAGCTGAATATGCCCATTCTGCGATTTCCAGGGGAAATCATCGCAAACGGGCCTAAACGCCCCGGCCGGGCGCTACCGGCGGTCGAAGAGGCGGGGCGCCAGCTCGGCCAGCAGGCCGACCGGCAGGCCGACGACGTTGGAGACGCTGCCCTCGACTCGTTCCACCAGCGTCGAGCCCAGGGTCTGGATCGCGTAGCCCCCGGACCGCCCCCGCCACTCGCCAAAGCGCACGTAGCGCTCCTTCTCCGCCGTCGAGAGCTCCTTGAAGACCACCCGGGTCCGCTCAAGCCCAGAGCGCTCCTCGCCGCCCTCCAGCACCACCAACCCGCTCAGCACCTCATGCCCCCGCCCCGACATCCGCTCCAGATAAGAACGCGCCTCAGCGGCATCCGCGGGCTTCCCCAGCGCCTTCCCGTCGAGGACGACATCGGTGTCGCAAGCGACGATCAGCCCCGCCGAGCCAACCCGCTCGGCCACCGCATGTGCCTTCCGCCGCGCATTCTCGACCACCTCGAGCTGAGGGTCTCCTCCGGTCAGCTCATCAACCCCAGGGACGACGACCTCGAACTCGACCCCAAGCTTCTGCAGAATCTCCCGCCGCTGGGGCGAACTGGAAGCAAGGACCACCGGCGGCCTCAGTGGCGAGCTGGTTCCCCGGCGCCCTACGCCTGCGCCAGCTCCGGGAACCAGATCCCAATCTCCCGCTCCGCGGACTCGTCGGAGTCCGACCCGTGCACCATGTTGAAGGTCACCTCCAGCGCGAAGTCCCCCCGGATCGAGCCCGGCGCCGCCTCGACCGGATTGGTCGCCCCGATCAGCTGGCGAGCCGCCGGCACCGCTTCGACTCCCTCCAGCACGATCGCCACCAGGGTGCCGCCGGTGATGAAGGAGACGAGCTCGCCGAAGAAGGGCTTCTCGCTGTGCTCGGCGTAGTGCCGGTTGGCGATCGACTCGTCGGCCCGCATCGACTTCAGGGCGGCGACGCGAAGGCCCTTGCGCTCGAAGCGGGCGATCACCTCGCCGGTCAGGGCGCGCTCGAAGGCGTCAGGCTTGACGAGGATCAGGGTCCGGCTCACGGCTGGGGCTCCTTTGCTCTGGTTGGGGGCTCGACGCCTCCTCGGCGGAGGCGCCGCGGGCCGGTTCCTTCTTGCTGGCACTCGCGTCAGGTTTCTTGCCGCCGCTCTCGCCGCTGCCGGAGGAAGAGGGTTTTTTGCGGCGGCGTTTCGGCGGCGCCTTGTCCGCCACCGCTTTCTCGTCGCGCGACGGCGGCGCCTTGCGGCGAGGGCTCTCCTGCTGCTGGCGGGCGCGGCGGCGTTCGCCGCCGGCCAGCTTCGTCTCGCAATAGGGGCAGACGCCCCAGCGCGGGTCGACCGGTTTGCTGCAGGTCGGGCAGGGGTCCTTGAGGCGGCGCTGGCAGTTGGGGCAGCGCAGGTAGTTCTTCTCGACCGGGAACTCGCAGTTGGGGCAGGTCAGCTCTTTGAGCTGGCGCACCCGCAGCTCCGCGGCTTTGATCTCGAGCTCGCGCTCGTGGGCGTCCTCGAGGAACTCCGGCGGCCGCACGATCGTGTAGACGATCGTGCCGATGTAGGGGAAGAAGGAGGCGACGGTCGCGCAGGCGACCAGGAAGGGGTCGGAGATGCGGCGGCGGGCGTCGAGGTAGGTGTAGACGATCAGGGCCAGCCAGAGCACGATCAGCATCAGCAGGAAGAGGGTTGCGGCCAGGTTGAGGCCGCTGTTGTTGATGCCGAAGATCGCTAGTGACATAAGGGCGCCCGCTGGGAGGGACGGGCAGTCTACTTCGCCGCCCGCGCCGCGAACCCTGTCCGCGACCCGCGAGCAATTTGCGGGCTCAGAGGAACAGCCTTCCGAACAGGTAGCCGACCCCGAAGAAGACCAGGATCACGATCGCCACCACGGCGGCCACCAGACCCATCATCGAGAGCAGTTCGGACCCAGCGCTGCGTTTGCTCATGCGCGAATCCTCGCATAGGCGCGGGCAGGCGCGATGCCGTAGTTCGAGCCGGCGACGAGCAATGCCCCCGGCGGCGGCGCGGCGGCGAGCTCGGTGCCGCGCCGCAGCGCCGCCTCGAACCCCGGCTCGGCCTCGGCAATGAGCCCGGCTCGCTGGCAGATCCGCGCCAGCTCGGCCGCCGGCAGCGAGGCGGCGCCGGGCCGGCCGTGCGCCTCCAGCGCCGCCCGCGGCAGCTCGGTGCAGACCGCCCGCTCCAGCGCCGGCGCCAGCGCCCGCACCATCGCCGCCGCGTCCTTGTCGGCGAGGATCGCCAGGCAGGCGACGACCCGCCGGCCGCCGCTCAGCGCCGGCAGCGCCTCCGCCAGGGCGGCGGCGCCGTCCGGGTTGTGAGCGGCGTCGACGTAGGTCGGTGGCCACTCGGCGATCAGCTCGAGGCGGCCGGGGATCCGCAGCGAGCCGGCAACCGCCTCCACCCGCGCCGGGTCGAGCTCGCCGAGGAAGGCCGCGGCCGCCGTCCGCGCCAGGGCGAAGTTGCGGCGCTGGAAGCCGCCGGGAGCGCGCAGCCGCAGCCCCGGCCCGGGGTCCGCCGGCGCCCGCAGCAGGCGGGCGCCGTGCGCGGCCGCGGTGCGCTCGGCCAGCGCCTCGACCGTGGGCGAGACCCGTCCCAGCACCAGCGTCGTCTGGTCGCGCAGCACCGCCAGCTTCTCGGTCGCGATCTCGAGCTCGGTCTCCCCCAGCCACTCGGTGTGGTCGAGGCCGATCGAGGTCAGCACCGTGACCCGCGAGGGGATCGTGTTGGTCGCGTCGAGCCTCCCCCCCAGCCCGGCCTCGATCACTCCCACCTCGACCCTGGCGTCGGCGAGGGCGACGAAGGTCGCCGCGGTCGCCGCCTCGAACTGGGTGACGGCGTCGCCGAGCTCGAGCGTGCGGTTGACGCCCTCCGCCGCGCGGGCGACGCGCTCGACCGCGGACGCGAACTCGACCGCGCCGATCTCCTCGCCGTGAATCAGGGTGCGCTCGGCCCAGCGCGCGGTGTGGGGCGAGAGGCAGGCGCCGGCGCCGACCCCGTGCGCCTCCAGCAGCGCCGCGGTCATCCGCGTCACCGAGGACTTGCCGTTGGTGCCGACGACGTGGACCGAGGCGAAGCGGTGCTGGGGCATCCCCAGCGCCGTCGTCAGCCGGTGCATCCGCTCGAGGCCGAGCCGCCAGCCGATCGGCTCCAGCGAGTCGAGATAGGCCTCCGGGTCTATCCGAGCTCCTCGAGCTCGGCCCGGTAGCGCTCGAGCTTGCCGCGCTCCTCCTCCACCACCTCGGCCGGGGCCTTGGCGACGAAGCCCTCGTTGCCGAGCTTGCGCTCGCCCCGCTCGACCTCGGCGCGCAGCTCCTGGCGGCGCTTCTCGAGCCGCGCCGCGACCGCCCCGGCGTCGAGCTGCTCGGAGGCGAGGACGCGGACCGGGCCGACCGCGGCGACCGGCTCGGTGCCGACGCCGTCGAACTGGAAGCGCGAGAGGCGGCCGACGAACTCCGGTGGCTCGACCCCGTCGAGGACCGCCGCCAGCATCGCCGCCACCGGCACCCCGGCGAGGTCGCGCCAGGCGCGCAGCCGCTGGGTCAGGCGGATGCCGGCCTCGACGTCGGCCTCGGCGGGGTCGTCGAAGAGCGCCTCGTCGGCGACCGGGAAGGGATGGACGACCAGGTGCCCGCGGCGGGCCGGGTGGAAGGACCAGATCTCCTCGCTGACGAACGGCATCACCGGGTGCAGCAGCGCCAGCACCCGCTCCAGCGCCCACAGCAGCGTCGCCGAGACCTCCTCCTCGCCGTCGTAGAGGCGCGGCTTGGCGATCTCCAGGTACCAGTCGCAGAGGTCGCGCCAGAAGAACGAGTAGGCCTCCTGCACGGCGTGGGCGAAGTCGTAGGCCTCGAGCTTGGCGGTGACCGAGGCGATCGTCCGCTCCAGCCGCGAGAGCAGCCAGCGGTCCTCGACGTGGAGCGGCCTGGGGGCCGGCTCGACCTCAGCCGCGTTCAGCAGGATCAGCCGGCTGGCGTTCCAGAGCTTGTTGGCGAGGTCGCGGCCCTGCTCGACCTTGGCGTCGGAGAAGCGCACGTCCTGGGTCGAGGACATCGCCAGCAGGCCGAAGCGCAGGGCGTCGGCGCCGTGGACGTCGATCTCCTCCAGCGGGTCGATCCCGGTGCCGAGGCTCTTCGACATCCGCCGCCCGTCGCGGGCCTGGATCACCGAGTGCACGTAGACGTCGCGGAAGGGGACGTCGCCGGGGAACTCGATTCCCATCATCACCATCCGCGCCACCCAGAGGAAGAGGATCTCGCGGGCGGTGGTGAGGAAGCTGGTCGGGTAGAAGGCGCGCAGCTCGGGGGTGTCGTCGGGCCAGCCGAGGGTCGCGAACGGCCACAGCGCCGAGCTGAACCAGGTGTCGAGCACGTCCTCCTCCTGGCGCAGCTCGCCGTCGCAGGCGCCGCAGCGCTCGGGCGCCTGCTCGGCGACGTAGGTCTCCTCGCAGGCATCGCAGTACCAGACCGGGATCCGGTGCCCCCACCAGAGCTGGCGCGAGACGCACCAGGGCCGGATCTCCCGCATCCAGTCGAGGTAGACGCGCTTCCACTGGGCCGGAGCGATCCGCACCGCGTCGGCCTCGACGGCGGCGATCGCCGGCTTCGCCAGCTCGTCCATGCGGCAGAACCACTGCAGCGAGATCAGCGGCTCGATCCGCTCGCCGGAGCGGTGCGAGAAGGGCACCGAGTGCATGTAGGGCTGCTCGTCGCGCAGCCGGCCCTCGGCGCGCAGCGCCGCCACCACGGCGACCTGGGCCTCGGCGGCGGTGAGGCCGGCGAACTCGCCCGCCTCCTCGGTCATGCGCCCGTCGGGGCCGATCGCGCCGATCTCCTCGAGCCCGTGCCTGCGGCCGATCTCGAAGTCGTTGGGGTCGTGGCCGGGGGTGATCTTCAGCGCCCCGGTGCCGAACTCGGGGTCGACGTGCTCGTCGGCGATGATCGGCAGCCGCCGCCCGACCAGCGGCAGCAGGCAGTGCTGGCCGACCAGCTCGGCGTAGCGCTCGTCGTTCGGATTGACCGCGACGGCGGTGTCGGCGAGCATCGTCTCCGGCCGTACCGTGGCCACGGTCAACACCCGCTCGGAGCCCTCGACCGGGTAGTCGATCGAGTAGAGCGTGTCCTCCACCTCGCGGTTCTCGACCTCGAGGTCGGAGATCGCCGAGCCCGAGCCGGGGTCCCAGTTGACCATGTAGTTGTCGCGGTAGATGTAGCCCTTGTCGAAGAGCCGCTTGAAGACGCGGTAGACGGCGCGGACGTAGCCCTGGTCGAGGGTGAAGCGCTCGCGCTCGTAGTCGCAGGAGGCGCCGAGCCGCTTGTACTGCTCGACGATCCGCGAGCCGTACTCCTGCTTCCAGGCCCAGACCCGCTCGACGAAGGCCTCGCGGCCGAGCTCGTGGCGGCTCAGCCCTTCGGCTTTGAGCCCTTTCTCGACCACCGCCTGGGTGGCGATGCCGGCGTGGTCGGTGCCGAGGATCCAGAGCGTGTTGCGGCCGCGCATCCGGTTCAGCCGCACCAGCGCGTCCTGCATCGAACCGTTGAGGGCGTGGCCCATGTGGAGGACGCCGGTCACGTTCGGCGGCGGAATCGCGACCGAGAAATTCTCCTCCGGCGCCCCCTCCGCCTGCGGGTGGAAGTACCCCCCCTCGACCCACTCGGCAAAGACCCGCCCCTCGACCTCCGAGGGGTCGTAACGGGTCGTCTCCTCCAACTTCTTGCGCTGCGCCGCGTCCACGCGGCGAGTCTAGTTAGGCGGTTTCCTCGCTGAGTCCCTCGTCGGCCGCGCCGATGTCCTGTGGCGCGGCCTCGGTGACCAGGGTCGGGCGGCGGCCCTGGGCGATCGTCTCCCTGGTGACGACGCACTTGGTGACGTCGCGGCGCGAGGGCAGCTCGAACTGGACGTCGAGCAGGGTCTCCTCGAGGATCGAGCGCAGGCCGCGGGCGCCGGTCTCGCGTTCGAGCGCCTTGTCGGCGATCGCCTCGAGGCTGTCCTCGGCGAAGACCAGCTCGATGTCGTCGAACTCGAAGAAGCGCTGGAACTGGCGGGTGAGCGCGTGGCGCGGCTCGGTCAGGATCGTGGTCAGGTCGTCGCGGCTGAGCTGGTGGATCGCGGTGATCACCGGCAGCCGGCCGATGAACTCCGGGATCAGCCCGTATTCGATCAGGTCCTCGGGCAATACCTGCTCGAACCATTCGCCGGCGTCCTTCTTCTCGCGCGAGGAGATCTCGGCGCCGAAGCCGATGCCGCGGTCGCCGACGCGGCGCTCGATCACCTTGTCGAGTTCGGCGAAGGAGCCGCCGCAGACGAAGAGGATGTTGGTGGTGTCGATCGTCAGGAACTCCTGGTGGGGGTGCTTGCGGCCGCCCTGCGGGGGCACCGAGGCGGTCGTCCCCTCGAGGATCTTCAGCAGCGCCTGCTGCACGCCTTCGCCGGAGACGTCACGGGTGATCGACGGGTTGTCGGCTTTGCGCGCGATCTTGTCGATCTCGTCGATGTAGATGATCCCCGTTTCCGCCTTCTTGACGTCGTAGTCGGCGGCCTGGATCAGCTTCAGGAGGATGTTCTCGACGTCCTCGCCGACGTAGCCGGCCTCGGTCAGCGCCGTCGCGTCGGCGATCGCGAAGGGGACGTTGAGGATGCGGGCGAGGGTCTGGGCGAGCAGCGTCTTGCCGCAGCCGGTCGGCCCCAGCATCATGATGTTCGACTTCTGCAGCTCGACGTCGGACTCTTCGGACTGGGCGATCTGGACCCGCTTGTAGTGGTTGTAGACGGCGACCGAGAGGGAGCGCTTGGCGGCCTCCTGGCCGACCACGTACTCCTGCAGGACGTCGTGGATCTCCCGCGGTTTCGGCAGGTTCTCGAGCTCGAAGGCGGGAGGCGCGGTCAGCTCCTCGTCGATGATCTCGTTGCAGAGGTCGATGCACTCGTCGCAGATGTAGACGCCGGGGCCGGCGATCAACTTCTTGACCTGGCGCTGCGACTTGCCGCAGAAGCTGCAGAGGAGCTGCTCGTTCGAGTCTGTGGGACGTGCCAGCGGAATCCCCTCCTAACGGGATGATCTATGACCTCCGGCAGCCCCGCAAGCTTAGACGGGACGAGACGCCGGTACGAGAGGTCGTTTACTGCGCCCGGCCGGCGGTCCCTTCCCGTGACTCCAGCCTTGCGCCATCGCGCTACCGTGCGGGCCATGCCTGCCGACGTCGAGATCGCCCCCGTCGCCGCCGGCGAGTTAGAGGCCCTGCTGCCGCTGATCGCGGCCTACCAGCGCTTCTACGAGGTCGAGGAGATCGACGCCGAGCGCAACCGCGCCTTCTTCCACCGCTTCCTCGCCCCCAGCGAGGACGGGATGCTGCTCGGTGCCAGGGGCCACGGCGAGCTGCTCGGCTACGCCTGCCTCTACTGGCACTTCAGCTCGCTGGCGGCGCGGGAGACGGTGCTGATGAACGACCTCTTCGTCACCGAGGCCGCCCGCGGCCGCGGCGTCGGCCGCGGCCTGATCGAGGCCAGCGCCGCCGTCGCCCGCGAACGCGGCGCCGCCGGGCTCGAGTGGGCGACGGCACCCGACAACCACACCGCCCAGCGCCTCTACGACAGCACCGACGCCGTGCGCTCGACCTGGATCTCCTACGAGCTGGAGCTGTGAGCTGACGAGGAGTGCATATCTGCCCCCAGAGAACCAAAATGCACTCCTCGACCGAGATCGAGCTGGCGGCGACGCTCAGCTGTAGCGGTCCCAGCGGGTCACTTCGGGTTTGGGGTTGATCGGCACGCCGTGGACGCGGATCTCGATGTGGAGCTGGCAGCCGACGGTGCGAGCGTTGCCGGTCTTGCCGACCTCGCCGACCCGCTCGCCGGCCCAGACCCGCTCGCCGCGATGCACCAGCGGCGGATGCAGCATGTGCGCAAAGAAGTAGCTGCGGTCCTCGCCCTGACCGTGGATCAGCAGGTAGTTGCCGTAGAGGATCGGGTCGTAGCCGGTTTCAAGGACCCGGCCGGTCACCACCGAGACCAGTTCGGTCCCGCAGGCGGCGAGGATGTCGAACCCTTCGTGGACCCGCCCGCCGTCGCGCGGGGCCCCGAATTCGCCGACCGGCCCGCGTTCGCCGTGCGGCCCCTCGACCGGGAAGACGTGCTCGTAGTAAGGGAGACCGCCGTCGCGGCTGGAGACTTCGGCGGCGGCGCCAGACGGTGCCGCGGCAACGGCCAGGAGGACCAGGGCGAGGAGGGCCTGGCGCTTCAGTGGTGTTCGATCACGCGGTCGACGATGTTGTACGCCTTCGCCTCCTCCGCGCTCATGAAGTAGTCGCGCTCGGTGTCTTTCGTCACCTTGTCGAAAGGCTGCCCGGTGTGCTTGGCGATGATCTCGTCGAGGCGGCGGCGGACGTCGATGATCTCTTTGGCGTGGATCTCGATGTCGGTGGCCTGGCCCTGGAACCCGGCCGAGACCTGGTGGATCAGGATCTTCGAGTTGGGCAGCGACATCCGCTTACCCTCGGCGCCGCCGCAGAGCAGCAGCGCCCCCATGCTCATCGCGACGCCGACGCAGATCGTCTGCACGTCGGGCTTGATGAACTGCATCGTGTCGTAGATCGCCAGGCCGGCGTAGACCGAGCCGCCGGGCGAGTTGACGTAGAGGCTGACGTCCTTGTCGGGGTCCTCGGACTCGAGGTGCAGCAGCTGGGCGACGATCAGGTTGGCGATGTCCTCGGTGACCGGCGTGCCGAGGAAGACGATCCGCTCGCCGAGCAGGCGCGAGTAGATGTCGAACGCACGCTCGCCGCGCGACGTCTGCTCGACCACCATCGGCACCAGAGGGCTCATCGTGCGGGCACTCTATAGAAGCGGTCAGGCGTGCCTGCGGCAGCCTGGAGGTCAGGACCGAGCGTTGCGAAGGAGGCCTGTCGGTGCCCCTCCGCGGGAATTCGTCGCGCACCCTTCGGGAGCCGCGCGCGGAGCGCGCGCGACGAATTCCCCCAGAGGGCGACCGGACCCCTCTTCGCAACGCCCCTACTCGGAGTCCGGGGTCCAGAGCCCGCCGGCCGCCTCGCGCTCCTTCTCCGGCGTCCAGATCTGCTCGCGGGCCTCGGCCTGCGCGAGCGGGATCGGCTTGGCGGCGTCGGCGACCAGCTCGATCGCCTTGCGGGCCCTGATGTCTTCGGCGACCATCTGGTCGCGGCCGTTCTGGCGCAGCCGCTCGAGCAGCTTCTGCGGCGTCGTGCGCTCGTGCTCGGCGCTGTGCTCGAGCGCCTCGACCAGCTCCTCGTCGGAGACCTCGATCGCCTCCGCCTCGGCGATCGCCGTCACCACCGCCTCGCGCTCGAGCTCGCGCTCGGCGTCGGGCTTCGACTCCTCGATCAGCTCCTCGCGGGTTTTGCCCTGCATCTGCAGGAAGGCGTTGGGGTCCATCCCGCGCTGGGCGAGCTGGCGTTCCATCCGCTCCCAGCGTTCGGTCGCCCGCGCCGTCACCAGGTCGGGCGGGACCTCGATCGTCGCCGCCTCGACCGCGGCGTCGACGGCGGCGATCCGGAAGTCTTCCTCCGCCCTGCTGTCGAGGGCCTCGCCGACTTTCTCGCGGATGTCGGCGCGCAGCTCCTCCAGGGTGTCGAACTCGGAGGCGTCGGCGGCGAAATCGTCGTCGAGCTCGGGCAGGATTTTCTCCCGCACCTCTTTGACCTTGACCTTGAAGACCGCGTCTTCGCCGGCCAGCTGCTCGGCCTGGTAGTCGTCGGGGAACTTCACCTCGACCTCGCGCTCCTCGCCCGCCTTGGCGCCGGTGAGCTGCTCCTCGAAGCCCTCGATCAGCTGGTCCGAGCCGAGCGTCAGCAGGTAGTCGTCGGCCTTGCCGCCCTCGAAGGCGGCGCCGTCGAGCAGGCCCTCGAAGTCGATCAGCAGCGAGTCGCCCTCGACCGCGGCGCGCTCGACCGGCTCCAGCCGGGCGAAGCCCTCGCGGATGCGCTCGACCTCGGTGTCGACGATCTCGCCCGGCACCTCTTTGTCGGCGCGGCCGACCTCGAGCCCCTTGTAGTCGCCGAGCTTGGCCTGCGGCCGCACCCCGACCTCGAATTTGAACGCGAGCGGCTCTCCCTCGGCCGCGGGGGTCGAGACCATCTCGATGCTGGGATCGCCGATCGGGCTGATGCCGGCGTCGAACAGCGCCGCTTCGTACCACTCCGGCAGCGCCTCGCGGATCGCCTCCTCCAGCACCGGCGCGAAACCGAGTCGCTGGATCACCAGCGAGGGCGGCGCTTTGCCCTTGCGAAAGCCGGGCATCCGCGTCTCCCGCGCCATCGCCCGCGCCGCCCGCCCGGTCGCGCGCTCCACGTCCTCGGCCGGGACCTCGACCTCGACCCGCACCCGCGAGTCCGGCAACTCTGAGAGCGTCGTCTTCATCGAGCCGGTGACCCTAGAGGAATCGAGGCGGCAGCCTAAGCGCGGCGGCGGGCCAGGGCGGTGCGCAGCGCCACGGCGAAGTCGATCGCGAAGGAGAGCCCCCGTCCCAGCGGTCCGGTGACCAGCCAGGCGCGGGTCCTATCGAGCGGCGACACCGGGACCGCCGATCCCGCCGGGGCCGGTTTCGGCGGCGAGGATCTGGCGCTCGAGCCGGGTGCCGTGGCCGGCCGCGACCGCGCGCTCGGCGCGCTCGGGGTCGAGCGCGTAGCCGCGGTCCTGGGCGAGGTCGAGCAGCCGCTGCTTCTCGATCCCCTCGCGCGCCGCCTTGAAGAAGAACCAGGCGAGCAGGCCGAGGCCGAGGAAGGTGCCCTCGACCATCATCACCACACCGGCGATGCTCTGGTCGGTGATCGGGGAGATGTGCCAGTGGCGCTCGCCGCGGGCGTAGACCGAGTAGAGAACCGTGTCCGACCACATCAGCACGTTGCCGAGGATCGCCCCGGCGAAGCGGACGGCGATCACGTAGACGACCTTCCAGCCGGCGGTGAACCAGGTCGGCGTCGGCAGCGGTCCGAAGACCGGCATCCACATCAGGCAGCCGAAGAAGATGAAGGTCGCGTGCTCCAGGGCGTGGATCGGGGCGCCGCCGTAGGCGGCGTCGTAGAGCGCCGGCACGTGCCAGAGGTAGAAGTTGAGCATCCACAGGGGGAAGGCGATCGCCGGGTTGGTCAGCACCCGCAGGCGATCGAAGAAGCGGATCGCCAGGACCGGCTGCAGCAGCGGCCCGGTCAGCCCCAGCACCAGCAGCAGGCTGGCGACGTCGCCGATCAAGAGGTGCTCGACCATGTGGGCGATCACCAGTTCGTCGGAGAGGTCGCCGATCGGCGAGATCAGGGCGATCACGATCACCAGCAGGCCGGAGGCGAAGCAGACCTGGCGCCAGAGCGGCACCGCTCGCCCCTTGGCGGCGAGGGTCGCGGCCCGCTTGGCGTAGAGGGCGGCGGCGATCAGCATCGGCGCCAGCTCGATCGGGCCGTAAATGCCGGTCAGGTGGGCGAACGGCAGGGTCACGGCGATCCAGCGTAGCGACGCCCCGGCGGCGGCGGCCCGCCCGCCGGCGCTGCTAGCTTGGCAGCGCCGTGGCCGACCACCGAGACCGCTTCCCGCCGATCGGCAGCTACGGCTTCCTCTCCGACTGCCACACCGCCGCCCTGGTCTCCTACGACGGCGCCGTCGAGTGGCTCTGCCTGCCCCGCTTCGACTCCCCCAGCGCCTTCGCGGCGCTGCTCGACCGCGGCGCCGGCCACTTCAAGCTGAAGCCGCGCGGCGTGATCGTCCCGATCGGCCGCCGCTACGAGCCGGGCACGCTGGTGATCGAGACGACCTGGGTCACCGACAGCGGCTGGGTCGTCGTCCACGATGCGCTGACGATCGCCGAGTGGGCGACCGACGACGGCAAGGGCAGCCGCCCCCAGACCGCGCACGAGTCCGACCGCTCGCTGCTGCGGACGATGACCTGCATCGACGGCGAGGTCGAGATGGAGATGGAGTGCCTGCCGCGCTTCGGCTATGGCCTCGAAGGCGCCAGCTGGAGCGGCGGCGAGCTCGGCGAAGCGCTGGCCCGCGGCGAGGACGGGACCGAGCTGCGGCTGACCAGCGACATGGACCTGACGATCGAGGAGGGCGCCGTCCGCGGCAGCCTGAAGCTGCGCGAAGACGAGAGCGGCTTCTGCGCCATCACCTGGGGCGAGAGCGATCTCGGCGGGCCGCGCAGCGCTCCCGAGGCGCTGGAGCGGCTCGACTCGACCGAAGAGTTCTGGCGCGACTGGCTGCGCCACGGCGACTTCCCCGACCATCCCTGGCGGATCCACCTGCAGCGCTCGGCGCTGGTCCTGAAGGGCCTGACCTACACCCCGACCGGGGCGATCGTCGCGGCGCCGACCACCTCGCTGCCGGAGACCCCCGGCGGCGAACGCAACTGGGACTACCGCTTCAGCTGGATCCGCGACTCGACCTTCAGCCTCTGGGCCCTGCACACGCTCGGCTTCGACCAGGAGGCGCGCGACTTCATGCGCTTCATCGTCGACGTCTGCCAGGACAAGCCGGACCTGCAGATCATGTACGGGATCGGCCACGAGCGGGAGCTGACCGAGCGCACGCTCGACCACCTCTCCGGCTACGGCGGCGCCCAGCCGGTGCGGGTCGGCAACGGCGCCTTCGACCAGCGCCAGAACGACGTCTGGGGAGCGCTGCTGGACTCGGTCTACCTGCACGAAAAAGCGCTGCGGGGAGCCGGCGACCCGACCGATCGCCAGCTGATCCGCTACCAGGTCGAAGCGGCGATCGCCGCCTGGCCCGAGCCCGACCAGGGGATCTGGGAGTCGCGCGGCGAGCCCCAGCACTACGTCTCCTCGAAGCTGATGATCTGGGTCGCGGTCGACCGCGGCGCCCGCCTCGCCCGCGGCAACGGCTTCGATGAGCTGGCCGCGGAGTGGGAGGCGAAGGCGGAGGAGATCAAGGCCGAGATCCTCGAGCGCGGCGTCCGCGACGGCGTCTTCCGCCAGCACTACGACACCGACGCGCTCGACGCCTCGCTGCTGCTGATCCCGTTGCTGCGCTTCCTGCCCCCCGACGACGATCGCGTCGGCGCCACCGTCGACGCGATCGCCACCGACCTGACCGAGCACGGCCTCGTCCTCCGCTACAAGGTGCACGAGACCGACGACGGCCTCCACGGCAAGGAGGGGACGTTCCTGATCTGCTCCTTCTGGCTGGTCTCGGCGCTCTCGGAGATCGGCGAGTGCGAGCGGGCGCGCGAGCTCTGCGAGCGCCTGCTCGAGGCGGCGGGCTGGCTCGACCTCTTCGCCGAGGAGCTGGAGGCCGACTCCGGCCGCCACCTCGGCAACTTCCCCCAGGCGTTCACCCACCTGGCGCTGATCAACGCGGTCTCCCACGTGATCGCCGACGAGCGTCGCGAAGACGGCGGCGTCACCGCCGTCTTCAGCGAGATGGGAGGCGTCCGCGAGGACGCCTGAGCCAGCAGACGAAAGCCCGCAGACAAAAGGTTTCGTTTGCTCTATATTGGGCCGGCCACGATGACGAATCTCAACCGCTCCGAAGACAACGACCTGCTGGTGGCGCTGCGCCACCCACTGCGCCGCAAGATCCTCTGCGAGATGGACGGCAAGGAGACGATCAGCCCGCGCGCGGTGGCGACGGCGATCAAGGAGCCGCTGACCGGGGTCTCCTACCACGTGCGGGTGCTGGCCGACCGCTCGGCGGTGGTGCTGGTCGACACAAAACCGGTGCGGGGGTCGATGCAGCACTTCTATCGAGCGACGGTCAGAAAGCCCTGGGCGCGGCAGGCGCTCGGCCTCGACCCCCCCGAGGGTGGAGCGACGGGGGAGAGTTCGACCGACCCGAAGGCTTAGCGGCCGCGGAGGGCATGGACCAGACCGGCGACAGCAGGACGACCACGGCGCAGGACGCCGCCACCGAGTCCGCCGTCCTGCAGCAGGTGCTCGCCCTGCATCCGTCGCAGCTGACACTCGAGGAGCTGGTCCGGGAGGTCGGCGGTCAGTCCGCCAGCTTCGCCGAGCGCGACGCGATCGAGCGCGCCGTCCGCGACCTCGGCGGCGCCGGCCTGCTGCACCGGCGCGAGGCCTTTGTGCTGCCGACCCGGGCGGCGCTGCGCTTCGACCAGCTGCTGGACCGTTTCTGAATCCGGGCTAGACGACGAGGCGCCGGAAGCCGGGGCGCAGGCGCGCGGCGAGCTCGGCCGCCGCGGCCGCGGCGTCCTCGTCGTCGCCGGCGGCGAGGATCACCTCGGTCGCGGCGAAGCTCCCGAGCTGGTCTTCGACCGCCTGGACGAGGTCCTCGTCGCCGACCCGCGCCTCGGCCACGACACCGGCCTTGGCCAGCGAGGCGACCGTGATCACCAGGCTCTGCTGGGCTTCGCGGCGGGCGCCCTCGAGGTCGGAGGCCCAGCGGTCGAGAAAGCCGATCCGGGCGGGCGCGAGGACCAGGACCCGCGCCTCCCCCTCGCCGCCGGCGGCCACGGCCGCGATCTCCCGGATCGCCTTCGGGTCCTCGACCGGGCGGCTGACGACGAGCAGCAGGCGACGCTCGCCGCTCGCCGGCGGCGACTCACCGAGCGCCCCGCGGGGCCGCTGGCGGACGGCGACGACGACCAGCGCAACCGCAACCAGGGCGCCGATCGCGACCCCGACACCGGGACCGCCGGTGAGGAAGGCGGCGGCGATCGGGACGGCGATCGCGACCACGGCGAGCGGCAACTTCAAGGCGGACACCGCCACAGCCTGCCAGGCCCGATCCCCCAACGTGCGGATCTTTGCACGACTTACTAAACAGAATTGCCACTTCGTTATAGAAACCTTGAGTTTCTTTCTCTAGAGTGCCCGCTTCGGCCGCCTCCCCCGTAATCGAACGAAGGAACCCCCTTGCCAGCAAAGACCAAGAAGAAAGACGGCGTCGAACAGCTGATCGCCAAAGCTTTCGCCCACCCGCTGCGGGTCCAGATCCTGATCGTCCTCAACGAACGGGTCGCCAGCCCCAACCTGATCGCGAAGGAGCTGGAGCAGAGCCTCAATCTCGTCGCTTACCACGTCCGGGTGCTGGAGAAATACGACTGCGTCGAGATGGTCAACACGAAACAGCGCCGTGGTGCCACCGAGCATTTCTACCGTGCGACCAGGCGCGAGTTCCTCAGCAACGAGGAATGGGCGCGGATGCCGGAGAGCCTGCGACCGGGCCTCTCGGCGGCGATGCTGAAGACGATCTTCGACGACATCAAAGAGGCCGCCGGCAGGGGCACCCTCGACGAGCTCGAGAACCGCCACCTCAGCCGCACGCCGATGGTCGTCGACCAACAGGGCTGGGACGAGGTCGCCTCGCTACTGAGCGAGACGCTCGAGCGGGTCCTGGCGATTCAGGCCGGCGCCTCCGCCCGGCTCGCTGAGAGCGAGCGGGAGAGCCTGCTCTGCAAGGTCGAGATGATGCACTTCAAGTCGCCCGAGCCGGACTGAGCGGGGCGGCCGCCTCCGGGGTCGCGACGACGAAGGAGAAGCTCTGCTCGAGGTAGAGGTGCACCGCCTCGGCATCGTGGTGGCTGTAGCCGATCGCCAGGTCCTGGCCGGACTCGAAGCGGAAGTCGCCGCCGCGCAGGCTGAGCACTACCGCGCCCCTGACCCCGGGGGCCCAGACGATCGGACCGCCGCCGAGGATCTTCGCCAGGTGGTCGAAGAGCGGGTAGCCGCCGTGCTCGGCGGTCTCGATCACCCGCGTGTGCTCCTCGGGGCCGAGGGCGAGCCCGTAGGGGCCGCCGACGCCGACCTCGCGCAGCGCCTCGACCGCGCCGGCGACCGAGCGCGGGTACTCCTCGGCGCTCTCGCCGAGTGGCTGCGGCGCCACCGGCGAGGCCTCGGCGACGCCGACGATGCCGGCGTCCTCCCAGCCGTGGAAGACGGCGACGTTCTCGGCGACCGCGATCTGGCGCGCGGCCCGGTCGAGCGGCTCGAGATCGGCGTCGAGGGCGCCGCGGTCGTCGTCGCGCAGCTCGGCGCGGGAGATCGCGAACTCGGCCCGCAGCTCGACCAGCGGCAGGACGCGGCGCTGCCGGCCCTCGACGCCCTCGCAGGGCGCGGCCTCGAGGGACTCGGTGCGGCCGAGGTTGGTCGCCGAGCGCTCCCAGCCGTGGGGGCCGCCGAAGTCGACCAAGCGCCGCGCCGCGAGGGCGCCGACGAGGCGCTCGCGCGCCTCGTCGTCGAGCAGCTCCCAGCCCGAATCGGAGATCGGGGCCAGATGTCGCAGAAGATGGTTCATCGCTCCTCCCCCTTGAGGCTGCCGATGCCGAGCGAGCCGTCGCCGGGCGCGGCGCTGTCGTCGTCCGTGTCCTCCGAGCCGGCCTCGGCCGCCTCGCCGTGCTCGACGATGTCGCCGTCCTTGAAGAGAACGCCCGCGGCGATCTGGCGCCAGCGCGGGGTCCGCCGCAGCAGGAACTCGAGGTCCATCGCGAAGTGCTTGAACTCCTCGCCCTGGGCGTCGTGCATGATCGCCCTCGCCTCCGGGTCGGGCTCGACCGACAGCCGCTGCTGGTACCAGCCGATCGCCTGGCACTCCTCTTCCAGCGAGGCGCAGAGGCGGGCGAAGGTGCGGGTCTCCGCCGAGAGCTCCTGCGGTGGCTCGTGGTACTGGTCAAATCCCATCTGGCCTCCTTGCGCCGTTGCGATTACCCGCTGGGTCGAGATTAGCCGTCGCCGGGCTGGGCCAGCTGCTCGCACGGTTCCCAGGGCCGGGCGAAGAGGTCAACGGACTTGCGGATGGCACTGAACCGGAGCGCTTCGGCGGCGGCGCAGAACTGGGCGGTGGAGAGTTCGTACTCGGCCTCGAATACCGCCTTGCCGCGCCGCACGAAGGGCTCGTAGAGGCCGCATTCGTCGTACTGGAAGCACTGCTCGACGATCGCGAAGTCGAAGTCGCCGATCAGCTGCGGGACCTGGCGGCCGTCGTTCTTCAGCGCCACCGCCATCCCGTCGGCGTGGACGCGGCGGGCGACCCAGCGGTTGAAGCGAAGCTGGTCGGCGCGGGTTATGTCGAAGCCGGTGTCGTTTTCCCAGCCGGCGATGTTGTCGGGCTCGACCGCGTCGAAGCCCTTGCGCGCGCACATCTCGAAGCGGCGTTCGAGCAGCGGCGCGAAGCGGTGGAAGCGGCGCACGTCGAGCCAGCGCTCTTGCGGGAAGCCTTCGTAGCGGCGGCCGAGGACCGCGCGCGGGAAGCGGCTGGCGTCGGGGCGGTATTCCTCCCAGCTGCCGACGTCGACGTAGCAGATGACCCTGCGCCCTTCCCGGTGCAGCTGGCGCACCGTCGCGGCGCTGGTTTCGAAGCCGTCGACGTCGTAGACGCCGGCGGCGACGCCGGTGTCGATCCGCCCCTGCAGCTGCCATTGCCAGGGAGCCGCTTCCGGCTGGGGGTGCCAGATGGCGCCGGCCGCCGGCGCAAAGCCGGCGCCGAGGGCAAGTGCCAGCGCCAGCGCGAGCAGGAGGCGGAGGGCCATGAGCTGACGCTACCCCCGACGGCAAGCCGAAAAACGTCCCGCCCGCCGCTAAGGTGTGACAACGGTTGCCAGCTAGGCCGCCGGGCGCTGCACGGCTTCGGTATCAACGCCCTCAGGGCGGCGCGGTGTGACAACTCCGAGATATCGATGGCTGCGAACAAGGAAGACCCCAAACCGCCCGCCGCGCGCGAGCCGTCCGACCTCGGCGACGGCCTCGCCAGCGAGCGCGAGCTCTGGGCGCGCTTCGCCCGGCAGCGCGACCGGGCGACCCGCGAAGAGCTGGTCCGCCGTTACCTCCCCTTCGCCAGGAACCTGGCGCTGCGCTACCGCGGCGCCAGCGAGTCCTTCGACGACCTGCTGCAGGTGGCGAGCCTGGGGCTGGTCAACGCGATCGACCGCTTCGACCCGGCGCGCGGCACTCCCTTCACCGCCTTCGCCTCGCCGACGATCCTCGGTGAGCTGAAGCGCCATTTCCGCGACCGCGTCTGGACCGTGCGGGTGCCGCGCGGCCTGCACGACCGCATGGCCGACGTCGACAAGGCGATCTCCGGGCTGACCGTGGAGCTGCAGCGCTCGCCCTCGGTCGGCGAGATCGCCGCCAGGCTCGAGGTCGAGCCGACCGACGTGCTCGAGGTGCTGGAGGCCAACCACAATCGCCGCCCGCTCTCGCTCGACCGCCCGGTCGGCGGCGACGAGGACGAAGCGCCCGCCTCGGAGTGGATCGGCGACGAGGACGAGGGCTTCGAGCTGGTCGACGACAAGCTGGCCCTGGAGGGGGTCCTCCCCCACCTCGACGAGCGCGAGCGCCTGGTCCTGCGGCTGCGCTTCGCCGAGGACATGACCCAGTCGCAGATCGCCGAGCGGATCGGCCACTCGCAGATGCACGTCTCCCGCATCCTCCGCCGCACCCTGGAGAAGATCCGCGCCGAGGTCGCCGAACAGAGCCGCGAAGCGGGAGGCGAGCGCTAGTCAGTCGGAGAGTGCGGCGATGCCGACCACGAGGAACTCGCCCTCGTCGTCGCGCTCGACCCGCAGCTCGTCGGCGAGCTTCGCCAGCGAGCCGCCGAGCTCGGGCAGATCGAGGCTCTCGCGCAGGCGCTCGCCGCCACCGGCTGCCATCGGGCCGACCCGCAGCTCGACGCCCTCGCGACGGTCGGCGATGCTGAGCGTCACCTGGCCGTCGACGAAGGCCCGGGGGGCGTTGGCGGAGATCGCGTCGCTGAGCAGCATCGTGTCGGAGAGCCGGTCGACGGTGATCTCGTGGCGGGCGGCGAGAGCGCCGATCGTGCTGGCGAGGATCGGGCCGAGCAGCTCCGGCGGCCCGACCCGGAGCTCGGTCCGCTCCGACTCGGCGCGGGCGGCCGTCGCCGGCTGGCCGTCATCGCCGTCGTTGCGAGTGCGCAGCAGCAGGTGCATCCTGATCTCGGTGCCGCGGTCGACGCCGCCCTTGATCTCGAAGCTGCTGGAGAGGGCGGCGATCAGGGTCAGGCCGATCCGCAGGCTCGGTCGCTCGACGTCGGGGCGGGGGCGGATGCCCATCCCGTAGTCGCGGACGACCACGGTGAGGCCGTCCAGCTCCAGCAGCGCTTCGATCTCCAGCGGTCCCGGCTCGTCGGCCTGATAAGCGTGGACGACGACGTTCATGCAGGCCTCGGTGACCACCGTCTTGAGGTCGGCGATGCCCGGTTCGTCCATCCCGATCCGGGTCGCCAGTCCCGCCAGGGCGTGACGAACTACGGCGACGTTCGCGGCCGTCGCGGGAAGGGACATCTGCAGCCCCGATCGGTCATCGGTGGTCGTATCCACGTATTAGCCAGTCTCCAGCGCGGTCGGCGGACGCGACGAGCATATGCGTTCCATGCTGGCGCTCATTTCCTACCCCCGGGAGGCGGGGGCAAACCGTCACGGTGGGCGTGGGTGCTGCGCTAGGATCGGCGCGTGAGCCCTGCCCCCTTCGAGGCAACCGCCGCCGAGCTCGACGACGGGGTCCGCCTGATCGCCGTCCGCGGCGAGCTGGACCTCAGCACCGCTCCCGACCTGGAGCCGGCGCTCGACCAGGCGGTCGGCTCCGACGGCACCGCGGTGCTGATCGATCTCTCCGAGTGCGAATTCATCGACTCGACCGGGATCGCCCTGATCGTCCGCACCTGGCAGCGCCTGGACGAGGGGACGGAGGGCAACGGCGGCGGCCGGGTCACGATCTGCGGCGCCAACGACCAGGTGCGCCGGGTGCTCGAGATCACCGGCCTCGAGCGCTCGATCCCGATGCACGGCAGCCGCGACGAAGCCCTCGCGGCGCTGCGCGGCTGAGCCGGCGCCGATCCGACCAAGCTAGCCCCTCACCAGTACCCCCGCATCAGCTCGCGCGACCAGGCCGGCTGGCGGACCTCGGTGCGAGGGGCGAACTCGGCCATGTAGGGCTTGAGGTCGAGGACGGGGGTGCTGTCGATCGCGTCGAGGCCGCGGACGCTGAGCTCGAGGCCGGCAACCGCGAGCAGCTCGCAGGCGGAGATGCCGATGCGGTTGGGACGACGCTTGGCGCGCTGGGCGAAGATGCCGACGCGGGGCCAGTCGGGGTTGTTGCGGGGGTGGCGGGCGCCGCGCTCGAAGCCGTCAGGGTCGATCTGGTCGAAGACGTAGACGACCTCGAGGTGGGAGAACCCGTCGAGGCCGGCGAGTGACTCGGGGTCGAAGCGGGAGTCGAGCTCGATGATGGAGACGACCTCGCCCCAGTCGTCGTCGATCGGCTCGCGCCGCGGCGAGCGCACGCGGCCGATCGGTTGCATCTCGAAGGCTTGGCCCGGCTCCGGCACCGGGCGAGCCTAGAGCACGAGGAGTGCATTTCCCCCTCTACGCCGGGAAATGCACTCCTCGCCGAATCGCCTAGAGGTGGACCGGCGACATGTCGGCGTAGCGGTCGCCGACGGCGGCGCCGGCGGGGGCAGCGGCGTCGATCCGGCGCAGCTCCTCGTCGCTGAGCTCGATCTCGGCGGCGGCGACGTTCTGCTCCAGGTAGGAGAGGCGCTTGGTGCCGGGGATCGGGATCACGTCCTCGCCCTGGGCGAGGACCCAGGCGAGGGCGAGCTGGCCCGGCGCGACCCCCTTCTGCTCGGCGATCTCGGTGACCCGCCCGACCAGCTCCAGGTTGCGGTCGAAGTTCTCGCCTTCGAAGCGCGGGCTGAAGCGGCGGAAGTCGTCCTCGGGCAGATCGGCGATGCTGCGGAAGCGGCCGGTTAGAAAGCCGCGGCCGAGCGGGCTGTAGGCGACGAAGGCGATGCCGAGCTCGCGCACGGTCGGCAGCAGCTCGTCCTCGGGGTCGCGGCTCCAGAGCGAGTACTCGGTCTGCAGGGCGGCGATCGGGTGGGTGGCGTGGGCGCGGCGGATCGTCTCCGGCGCCGCCTCGGAAAGGCCGAGGTGGGCGACCTTGCCCTGCGCGACCAGCTCGGCCATGGCGCCGACGGTCTCCTCGATCGGCACCTCGGGGTCGACCCGGTGCTGGTAGTAGAGGTCGATCCGCTCGACGCCGAGCCGGCGCAGCGAGTCCTCGCAGCACTGGCGCACGTACTCGGGGTCGCCGCGGACGCCGAGCCGCTCGCCGTTCTCGCCCCGCACGTTGCCGAACTTGGTCGCCAGCACGACCTCGTCGCGGCGGCCGGCGATCGCGCCGCCGACCAGCTTCTCGTTGGTGAACGGCCCATACATGTCGGCGGTGTCGATGAAGGTGACGCCGAGGTCGAGGGCGCGGTCGATCACTTCCCGCGCCTCGGCCTCGTCGGCGCTGCCGTAGAACTCCGACATCCCCATGCAGCCGAGGCCCTCGGCCGAGACCTCGGGGCCGCTGGCTCCAAGCTTTCTCTTCTTCATGCCGAGGGTGCCTCCGGCGGCGGGGCCGTCGGCTGCGGCGAGCCCTGGGCGCGGCCGCTGAGCACGGCGCCGATGCCGCCCAGCAGACCGGCGGCGAGCGCGGCCAGCGCCCAGCCGCTGCCGGCAAGATCGAGGTTGAAGGCGTTGTCGAGCGACCACTTGCCGGCGCCGACGGCGGCGACGGCGAAGACCGCAGCGGCTAGCACGAGGTTGTACTCGTAGCCCTGTGCGGTCACCCAGATACCGTTTTTCGCATGGACCGTGATCACGGCCGCCGTCATCACCGCGATCACAGCGGCGGCGGCGAACGGCGTCAGCAGCCCGAGCGCGAAGAAGAGACCGCCACCGAACTCGGCCAGGCCTCCCGCCCAGGCGTGGAGGCGGCCCGGTCGCAGGCCGACGTTCTCGAAGAACCCGGCGGTCGCCTCGATGCCGCCGCCGCCGAAGGAGCCGAACAGCTTCTGGGCGCCGTGGCCCATGAAGAGGAGGCCGACGACCAGTCTCAGCACCAGCAGTCCCAAGTTCATGCCGGTCCGATACCCCGTCGCGCCGGGGCGAAACAGGAAGAGCGAATCCCACCCCAGTCCAGGTGGGATCCGCTCCTACCGTCCCGGGGGAGGGACGTACTCAGGAGGTCGTCGCTGCAGTGGCGGTACTCGCCGTGCGACCGACGAACCAGCCGGCGACCACACCGGCCAGGGACACCGAGGACTTCTTGGTCGATGCCATGTCCAATCCATACCCGCTCTGGCGCCGGCGCAATCCGAGCTATTTGCGAACCCCGAAGTCGAGAGCCCAAATTGGGGAGAGGAGATGGAGAGCCAATCGTGGTCCCAGAGTATTGGGATCTTTAGCGCTGCAGACAATAAGTTCCAAAATTGAGGCTGCGCCGCGCGGTCTACTCGGCGAGATTGCGCGGCATTCGCCCGATTGGCCCAACCGAACCGGAGGACTCAGCATGGCCGCGAAACAGCCCAGCCGCATCGACCCGAAACTGGTCAAGGCGCTCTGCCACCCCTTGCGGGTGCGCATCCTCGAAGCGCTGCAGGACCGGATCGCCAGCCCCTCCGACCTCGCCGGGGAGATGGATGAAAGCCTCGGCCTCGTCTCCTATCACGCCAACATGCTGGTCAAATACGGCTGCCTCGAGCTGGTCGACACGCAGCCCCGGCGCGGCGCTCTCGAGCACTTCTTCGGCGCCACCCCGCGCTCCTTCATCGGCCACCAGGACTGGCGGCTGGCGCCGCGCTCGGTGCGCGGCGGGGTGACCGAGGCCGCCGCCTGCGGCTTCGCCGACAAGGTCAGCGCCGCCGCCGTGGCGGGGACGATCGACGACCGTGACGACACCACCTTCAGCTGGATGCCGATGCGAGTCGACGAGACCGGCTGGCGCGAGGTCGCCGAGATCCTCGACACCGCGCTCAAGCACCTGATGGCAGTGCACGAGCGCAGCGCCAAGCGGCTCGGCGGCGAGCCCGGGATCGCGATGGTGGTCGGGCTCGCCGGCTTCGAGGCGGGGCGGTCGGAGTGACCGGCCATCTCAGCTACTCGGCGAGCTTTTCGACTCGCCCGAGCGCGCCTTTTCCTCCCGTTTGCTGCATTTCTTGACTCCGCGCGGTGGCATCTCCTCCGCTCCTTTCTCTGTGCTCGCTGCCCTTCAGCTGGCGGCGGCGGCGCGCTGGCCCTCGTGGACGCCCTCGGCGAACTCCTCGACGATCTTCGCCTTGAAGGCCTCGAGGTCGTCCGGCTTGCGGCTCGAGACCAGGCCCTGGTCGACGTGGACCTCCTCGTCGACCCACTCGGCGCCGGCGTTGCGGAGGTCGGTCTGCAGGCTCGGCCATGAGGTCAGGGTGCGGCCACGGACGACGTCGGCCTCGATCAGCGTCCAGGGGCCGTGGCAGATCACCCCGACCGGCTTGCCGGCGGTGAAGAAGGCGCGGACGAACTCGACCGCCTCGGTGTGGGTGCGGAGGTTGTCGGGGTTGGCGACACCGCCGGGCAGGACCAGGCCGTCGTACTCGCTGGCGTCAGCGTCGCCGACGGCGCGGTCGACTTCGAAGCTGTCGCCCTTGTCGAGGTGGTTGAAGGCCTGGACCTCGCCCGCCTCGGGGGCCAGCAGGTCGACCTCGGCGCCGGCCTCGCGCACCGCCTCCAGCGGCTCGGTCAGCTCGACCTGCTCGACGCCCTCGTTGGCGACGAGGAAGGCGATCCTCTTGCCCTGCAGCTGCTCGCTCATCGTGCCTCCATTCGCTTGCTCGAAGTTGCTGGGGAGCTGCCTTTTTGGCTACCCAGCGTCTTCGGACAGCAAACTGCGCGGCCACAGGCGGCGGGCGCGGACGACGTTGGCCTCGGCGCCGAGGACGACGAAGGTGGCGCCGAGGTGGATCCAGGCGAGCAGCCCGATCACCAGCGCGAAGGTGCCGTAGACCGGGGTCGCGTTGCGGACCTCGTGGGCGACGAACCAGCCACCGAGCAGCTGCAGCAACTCCCAGCCGACGGTGGCGACGACGACGCCGAGGGCGAGATCGCGGGAACCGATCGCGTCGCTGGTCAGCAGGCGAAAGACGGCGGCGAAGACGACGAGGTTGAGCGCGGTCGCGATCAGGATGCCCCAGACCGGCCCGAACAGGTCGGAGCCGCCGGCGACCAGGTCGGAGACGACGGTGGAGACGATCGCGAGCCCGCCGAGGATCAGCAGCAACCCGATCGCCCGCAGGCGCGAGCCGAGGAAGCCGCGGCGGCCCGCGTCGGGCACGCCCCAGACGCGGTCGAAGGTCCGCTCGGTCTCGAGCACGACACCGAGGCCGGCGAGCAGCGAGCCGACGACGCCAATCGCCAGCGCCAGGCCGTTGCCCTGCAGCGAGCCGCCGCGCAGCTGGCCGCCGATCAGCGGGAACTGGGCCAGCGTCGAATCGACCACTTCGCGGCGCAGCCCGGGGTTGCCGGCGAGCACGTAGCCGAGGATCGTGGTCAGCAACAGCAGCAGCGGAAAGAGCGAGAAGAAGGCGCGGTAGGCGATCAGCGAGACCATGCTGCCGCCCTCGTCGTCGAGGAACTTCCGCACCACCCCCACCGGCCCGGCCAGCGGCGGGTGACGTTGCTGAAAGCGGTCGAAGCGGCGCAGCGGAGCCTTGGTGTCCACCCCAACTTCCTACCCGATCGCGGCTCCGAACCCCCTGTAGCTTTGGACCATGGAGAGGCGACCGCAGGAGTTCGAGCTCTGGCGCTACCTGGAGAGCCAGCGGGAGCTGGCGGCGCGATTGCTGCAGGGCGACTCGCTCGACCGGGTCGCCCCCCACTTCCTCACCATCGTCGGCGAGCTGCTGCGCTGGGAGGCGGGGGCCCTGTGGGAGGCCGGCGAGAGCGCCGCGGCGCTGCGCTTCGTCAGCGGCTGGAGCGTGCCGGACCTCGACGCCGAGCCGCTCTGGCGGCTCAGCCGCGAGCTCAGCTTCGACCGCGAGACCGGGCTGCCGGGGCAGGCCTGGGCGAGCGGCGAGATCGCCTGGGCGCCGAGCTTCGGCGAGGGCCCCGGCTTCCCCCGCCGCGAGACCGCCGCGGAGATCGGGATCAATGCCGCGCTGGCGATCCCGGTGCCGATCGGGAGGCCCGAGGACGTGCTCGCGGTCGCCGAGTTCCACACCCGCTCCTTCAACGCCCAGCCCGAGGAGCTGATGGCGCTGCTCGGCGGCTTCGCCGACCAGCTGGCGACCTTCATCGCCCGCCGACGGGCCGAGGCGAGGACGCGGGAGAACGAGGAATTCAAATCGGCGGTGCTCGCCTCCTCGATGGACTGCATCGTCGGCATCGACGAGCAGGGAGCGGTGCTGGAGTTCAACGAGGCGGCGGAGCGGCTGTTCGGCTACCGCCGCGAGGAGGTGCTGGGCCGCGAGCTGGCGGAGCTGATCGTGCCGGCGGAGCTGCGCGGGCGCCACCGCGAGGGGCTGCGGCGCTACCTGGAGACCGGCGAGGGGACGATGATCGACCGCCGGGTCGAGCTGCCGGCGCTGCGCAAGGACGGCTCGATCGTCCCGGTCGAGCTGACGATCACCCGCATCCGCGACGCCGACCCGCCCGCCTTCACCGGCTTCCTGCGCGACCTCAGCGACCGGGCCGAGGCCGAGCGCGTGCGCCACCACCTTGCCGAGGTCGTGAAAGGGACCCAGGACGCGGTCCTCAGCAAGGACCTCGACGGCATCGTCACCTCCTGGAACCCGGCCGCCGAGCGCCTCTACGGCTACAGCGCCGCCGAGGCGGTGGGCCGCCACATCTCCTTCCTCGTCCCGCCCGACCACAAGAACGAGGAGCGGACGATCCTCGACCGCGTCCGCCGCGGCGAGCACATGCAGACCTACGAGACCGAGCGGATCCGCGCCGACGGCGCCCGCATCGCGGTCTCGCTGACGATCTCGCCGATCAAGAGCCCGCTGCGTGGCCTGATCGGGGCCTCGGTCGTCGCCCGCGACATCACCGCCGAGAAGCGGCGCCAGCGCGCGCAGGAGTTCCTGGTCGGGGCCAGCCGCCTGCTCGACACCTCGCTCGACCCCGAGCAGACGGCGCGCACGATCGTCGCCACCGCGGTGCCGGAGCTGGCCGAGCTCTGCCTGATCGACTTCGTCCGCGAGGACGGCCGGCTCGGCGACAGCATCGTCGCCGGCGCCGAGCCGGAGCTGGCGGCGCGGCTGGAGCAGATCCGCCGCCGCTCCCCGCTCGATCCCGACGGCGAGCACCCGGTGGCGCAGGTGCTGCGAGCCGGCGAGCCGATGATCTGGCGCGACCTCAAAGCCCCGACCGTGATCGACGACGTCGCCCAGAGCGACGAGCACCGCCAGCTGATGGCGGACGCCGGCTACAACTCGGCCGCGGTGGTGGCGCTGGTCGCCCGCGGCCGCACCCTGGGGGCGCTCTCCTTCCTGCACGCCAGCCGCGACCTGCGCTACGACCCCGGCGACCTCGAATTCCTCGCCGAGCTCGGCGACCGGGCGGCGATGGCGCTGGACAACGCCCGCCTCTACCGCGAGCGCGACCAGATCGCCGCCAGCCTGCAGAGCGGGCTGCGGCCGCCGCGCCCGGCGGCGGTGCCGGGCCTCGAGATCGCCGTCGTCTTCGAGGCGGCCGGCGAGGGGATCGAGATCGGCGGCGACCTCTACGACGTGCTGCCGACCGCCGACGGCTGCTGGGTCCTGGTCGGCGACGTCGCCGGCAAGGGCAGCGCCGCCGCCGGGGTCTCGGTCGCGGTGCGCCACTCGGTGCGGGGGCTGACCCGGGAGATCGACGACCCGGGCGAGGTGCTGCTGCGGGTCAACGAGCTGCTGCTCGCCGGCAGCAGCCTCAACGACTTCGCCACCGCGATGCTGATCCGGCTGCGCCGCGAGGGCGAGGCCTGGAGCGCCGCGATCGCCTCCGCCGGCCACCCGCCCGCGGTCCACGCCGCCGCGACCGGGCCGACGCTGCTCGGCGGCGGCACCGTGCTCGGCGCCTGGCCCGAGGCCACCGTCGAGCGCCACGCGGCGACGATCGGCGCCGGCGAGACCCTGGTCCTCTGCACCGACGGCTGGCTCGAGGCCGGCCCGGTCGCCGACCACCGCGACCCCGAGGCATTCGCGGCGATGGCGCAAGAGCTCGCCGGGCTGCCGCTGGGCGAGCTGACCGAGCGCCTGCGCGCCGACGCGGTGCGGCGCGGTGGCGGCGCGCCCCTGCGCGACGACCTCGTGGTCCTCGCCGTGCGGCCGATCGGCCCGGCGTAGGATCGGCGGCGATGAGGCCCACCGCCTTCACCTTCATGGTGCCGCTGCTGATCGCGGCGCTGATCGCCGGCGCGGCCGGATCGGCGCCGCCGCCGCGGCCGCCGATCACGAAATGGCTGATCCCCTTCGGACCCAAACGCAAGCGTGAGATGGCGGCCTACTCGGAGCGTCACTACGGCGAACACACCTGGCGCCTGCGCCACCCGCACGTGATCGTCGAGCACATGTCGGAGGCGAGCACGGTCGGCGCCGACTACAACACCTTCGCCGACGACGTGCCCGACGTCGAGCTGCACGAACTGCCCCAGGTCTGCGCCCATTTCGTCGTCGGCAGCTCAGGGCGGATCTTCCAGATGGTCAACCTACGCACCCGCTGCCGCCACACGGTCGGCCTCAACTGGACCGCGATCGGGATCGAGCACATCGGCTACGCCGACTCCGACGCGCTCGACGACCGCGCCGAGCTGGGCGCCTCGCTGCGACTGACGCAGTACCTGCGCTGCCGCTTCCACATCTCCATCCGCAACGTGATCGGCCACAACGAGAGCCTCAGCTCGCCCTACCACCGCGAGCTGGTCCCGAGCCTGCGGCGGCAGACCCACGGCGACTGGAAGCACGCCTCGATGCAGATCTACCGCCGCAAGCTGCGCCGCCTCGGCAGCTGTTAGATCCGCCCGAGCAGGAGCAGGACGAGCAGGACGATCGCAATCAGGCCGAGGATCCCTCCCGCCACCGCCACCTTGAGCAGGACCAGGACCAGCGCGACGACTATGAGCACGGCAACCAGACCACCAACCATCGTGGGACTCCTTTCGTCTACTCCCTGAGACGGACCCAGCCCGGCTACCCGCCGTCCGGATCGAGAAACCGAACCGGTCAGGCGACCGCGGTCGGCAGCGGCTCGCCGCGGACGGCGGCGATCGCGTTGCGGGCGGCGAGCTCGGCCATCGCCCGCCGGGTCTCGACCGTCGCCGAGCCGAGGTGGGGAGCCAGGGTCACGTTGTCGAGGCCGAGCAAGCCGGGGTGCACCCGCGGCTCATGCTCGTAGACGTCGAGGGCAGCGGCGATGCGGCCCCCCTGCAGCACCGCGACCAGCGCCGCTTCGTCGACGACCGGGCCGCGGGCGACGTTGACCAGCAGCGCCCCGTCGCGCAGCAGCGCCAGCCGCTCGGCCGAGATCAGGTGGCGGGTCTCGGCCGTCAGCGGACAGTGCAGGCTGACGACGTCGGCGCTGGCCAGCAGCTGCTCGAGCTCCAGCCGCTCCGCCGCCAGCGCCGCGACCAGCTCCGGCGCGGCCGGGTGACGGCTGGCGTAGGCGATCCTCATGCCGAAGGCGCGGGCGCGCTCGGCGACGCGGCGACCGATCGCGCCGAGGCCGACGATCCCGAGCAACTTGCCGCGCAGGTCGCGGCCGAGCATGAAGTCCATCCCCCAGGCCCAAGGCTGACCGGAGCGCAGCAGCCGTTCGCCCTCGCCGAGGCGGCGGCTGGCGGCGAGGATCAGCGTCAGGGTGAGGTCGGCGGTGGCGTCGTCGAGCACGCCGGGGGTGTTGGCGACGGCTACGCCGCGGCGCTCGCAGGCGGCAAGATCGACGTTGTCGTAGCCGACGGCGACGTTGGCGACGCAGCGCAGGCCGGGGCCGGCGGCGTCGAGCAGCTCCGCGTCGACGCGGTCGCCGAGCATGGCGAGGACGGCGTCGGCACTGGCGACCAGGGCCAGCAGCTCGGCCCGCGGCAGCGATCCCTCTCCCTCCCCCACCCGCACCTCGCCGACCGCCCGCAGCAGCTCCAGCGCCGGCTCCGGCAGCCGGCCGCTGACAGCGAAGACTGGCTCGGCGGCGCTCATCGCCCGGGACTCTACGTCGCGCTGCGCCTTTTGCCCGCTATGCGGACATAAAGCGCGGCGCTCGCCGGCTGCCGGTTAGACTCGCGGCGGTGAGCGAGGCGATCGAAGAGGGGTTCAAGGAGGGCGACAAGGTCTGGGTGCAGGACGCCGACGGCCGTCACCACCCCGGGATCTTCGTCGGCAACAACGAAGCCGCCGGTTGGTTCGGCGGCGGCCCCAGCGCCTACGTCGCCCACCCCGAGGCGCACCAGGCCGAGGTCGTCTCGATCTTCCGCATCACCCCGCGCGACGAGTAGCGCGCTTCCTGTCGATTTCGGCCTCGCCCGTTCGTCGCCGGGGTAGAAAGAGGGTTCAGATCGGCCGCGGGGCGGCCGGCCGGGCCTCCAACCACCACGCGAAGGAGCAGGCGATGCGATTCATGATGTTCATGTACCCGGAGATCACCGAAGCGGACTGGAATCCGAGTGCCGAGGACGTGGCGGCGATGGGCCGCTACAACGAGGAGCTGCGCAAGGCCGGGCTGCTGCTCTCGCTCGACGGGCTGCACCCGCCGGGGGAAGGGGCCCGGGTCAAATTCTCCGGCGGCGAGGTCACCGTCACCGACGGGCCCTTCGCCGAGGCGAAGGAGGTCGTCGGCGGCTACTGGCTGATCCAGGCGCGCTCCAAGGAGGAGGCGGTCGAGTGGGCCTCGCGCTGCCCCGGCCAGGACTGCACGATCGAGGTGCGGCGGGTGTTCGAGATGGAGGACTTCCCGCCGGACGTCCGGGCGGCCGCCGAGCAGGCGTAGCGGCCCGGCGGGCGGGACCGATCCACCAGCGGATGCCGAGCAGCGACCCCAGGCGGGCGATCGAGGCGGTCTGGCGGATCGAGTCCGCCCGCCTCGTCGCCGGCCTGGCGCGGATGGTTCGCGACGTCGGCCTCGCCGAGGACTTGGCGCAGGACGCGCTGGTGGCGGCGCTGGAGAGCTGGCCACGGTCGGGCGTCCCAGACAACCCGGGCGCCTGGCTGATGGCGACGGCGAAGAACCGGGCGATCGACCTGATGCGGCGCGGCGCCAGGCTCGAGCGCAAGCAGGAAGAGCTGGCGCGCGAGGTCGGCATCCGCCTGGCGCTCGACGGGGCCGAGCTCGAGGCGGCGCTCGACGACGAGGTCGGCGACGAGCTGCTGGGGCTGATGTTCGTCTGCTGCCACCCGCTGCTCTCGCGGCAGGCGCGGGTGGCGCTGACCCTGCGCCTGCTCGGCGGCCTCAGCACGGCCGAGATCGCGCGGGCGTTCCTGGTCGCGGAGCCGACGATCGCGCAGCGGCTGGTGCGGGCGAAGCGGACCCTGCGCGACGCCCGGGTGCCGTTCGAGGTGCCGCGCGGCGACGAGCTGGCGGCGCGGCTGCCCGCGGTGCTGGAAGCGATCTACCTGGTCTTCAACGAGGGCTACGCGGCGAGCGCCGGCGAGGACTGGATTCGGCCGGCGCTGTGCGAGGAAGCGCTGCGGCTGGGCCGCATCCTGGCGGCGCTGGCGCCGGCCGAGCCGGAGGCGCACGGGCTGATCGCGCTGCTGGAGATCCAGGCCTCGCGCGCCGCCGCCCGGCTCGCCCCCGACGGCCAGCCGGTGCTGCTGCTCGACCAGGACCGCAACCGCTGGGACCCGCTGCTGATCGGCCGCGGCCTGGCGGCGCTGAAGCGGGCCGAAGCGCTCCCCGGCCCGCTCGGCCCCTACGGGGTGCAGGCGGCGATCGCCGCCTGCCACGCGCGGGCGCGCGAGGCCGCGGAGACCGACTGGGTGCGGATCGCCGCCCTCTACGACGCCCTCGCCCAGGTTGCCCCCTCGCCGGTGGTCGAGCTCAACCGCGCGGTGGCGCTGACGATGGCCTTCGGCCCCGAGGCCGGCCTCGAGCTGCTCGACCGGATCGCCGCCGAGCCGGCCCTCGCCGGCTACCACCTCCTCCCCAGCGTCCGCGGCGACGCCCTCGCCAGGCTCGGCCGCGGCGCCGAGGCCGCCGCCGAGTTCCGCCGCGCCGCCGAGCTCACCGCCAACGCCCGCGAGCGCGAGCTGCTGCTGCGCCGGGCGACGGAGTGCGACCGAGGACCGGACCTGGGCTAGGCTGCCGCGCCGTGGAGACGATCGACGAGTTGCTGGGCAACAACCGGGCCTTCGCGGAGCTGCTGCCGGACCGCCATCTCGACGTCCGCCCCAGCCGGGGGCTGGCGATCGTCACCTGCATGGACTCGCGGCTCGACGTCTTCGCGGCGCTGGGCCTGAGCGACGGCGAGGCGCACGTGCTGCGCAACGCCGGCGGCGTCGTCACCGACGACGTGATCCGCTCGCTGGCGATCTCCCAGCGCAAGCTCGGCACTCGCGAGGTGATGCTGATCCACCACACCGACTGCGGCATGCAGAAGCTCAGCGACGACGGCTTCCGGGCCGAGCTGGAGGAGGCAACCGGCGTCGCCCCGTCGTTCGCGATCGAGTCCTTCGCCGACGCCGACGCCGACGTGCGGCAGTCGCTGCTGCGGGTGCGCCGCTCCGCCTTCCTCCCCCACCGCGACCGCGTGCGCGGCTTCGTCTACGACGTCGACAGCCGCCGCCTGCGCGAGGTCACGGTCGAGGACTAAGAGCGCGCAGGTCGTTCCTACCGCCAGGCGGGAGAAATGACCTGCGCGCTCGCCAGCCAAGCGGGCGTCACGCGCCCATGCTGCGGGCGATCACGACCCGCTGGATCTCGTTCGTGCCCTCGTAGATCTGGGTGATCTTGGCGTCGCGCATCATCCGCTCGACCGGGTACTCGTTGACGTAGCCGTAGCCGCCGAGCACCTGGATCGCCTCGACCGTGACCCTCATCGCGTTGTCGGAGGCGAACAGCTTCGCCATCGAGGTCCACTTGCCGAGGTCGGCCGGGCGCTGCGGCAGGTCGGCCAGCGCGCAGGCCTTGTAGAGCAGCTCGCGGGCGGCGGCGGTGCCGGTCTCCATGTCGGCGAGCTTGAACTGCAGGCCCTGCAGGGCGTTGATCGGCTTGCCGAAGGCGATCCGCTCCTTGGCGTAGGCGTTGGCGTAGTCGGTCGCGCCCTGGGCGATCCCGACCGCCTGGGCGGCGGCGCCAAGCCGGGTCCGCTCGAGCGTCCCCAGCGCGACCGAGAGCCCTTTGCCCTCGATCCCGACCAGGTTCTCGTGCGGGACGCGGACGTCGGTGAACGACGGCGAGCCGGTCGGCGAGCCCTTGATCCCGAGCTTGTGCTCGAGCTGGCCGGGGTCGAAGCCCTCGCGCTCCTTCTCGACCACGAAGGCGCTGATCCGGTGGTTCTCGCGGTCGGTGATGGCGAAAACGACGTAGAAGTCGGCGACGCCGGCGTTGGTGATCCAGTTCTTCTGGCCGTTGATCACCCACTCGTCGCCGTCGCGGACGGCGCTGGTCCGCATCGAGGCGGGGTCGCTGCCGGCCTCGGGCTCGGAGAGGGCGAAGGCCGGCGACCACTCGCCGCTGGCGCATCTGGGCAGGAAGCGCTCTTTCAGCTCCGCGGAGCCGAAGAGCTGGATCGGCAGCGTCCCCAGCTCCTGCACCATCAGGATCAGGGCCGAGGCGGCGCAGGCCTTGGCGATCTCCTCGACCGCCATCTGCAGGACCAGGGTGCCGGTGCCGGTGCCGCCGTATTGCTCGGCGAAGGGCAGGCCGAGGACGTCGTGCTCGGCGAGCAGCTTGCGCACGTCCCACGGGTACTTGCTTTCGCGGTCGATCTCGGCGGCGCGGGGGGCGATCTTGTCCTGCGCCAGCGCGCGGACCATGTCGCGGAGGTCTCGGGACTCTTGGGGGACTTCGTAGGTGTTGGTCATCGGCGCGGCAGTCTATGCGGCGGCGGCCGCTGCCTAGACTGGCGCCCGTGGCCACCGTCGCCCCCTACGGCTCCTGGCGCTCGCCGATCGGCCCCGAGCTGGTCGCCGCCGGCGCCCGCCGCCTGGCGGCGCCGGCGCTGGCCGCTGACGGCGCCGTCTGGTGGGCCGAGGGGCGGCCGGCCGAGGGCGGCCGCACGCTGCTGATGCGCCGCCCCGCCGGCGGCGAGCCCGAGCAGGTGACGCCGGCCGGCGTCAACGTCCGCACGCGGGTGCACGAGTACGGCGGCGGCGCCTGGCACCTGGCCGCCGCCGACCTCGTCCTCTTCGTCGACTTCGCCGACCAGCGCCTCTACCGCCAGCGGCTCGGGGAGGAGCCGGTGGCGATCACGCCTGAGCCCGCGGCGCCGGCGGCGCTGCGCTACGCCGACTTCCGCCTCACCCCCGACGGCCTCACCGTGATCTGCGTGCGCGAGCGCCACGGCGAGGGCGAAGCGGTGAACGAGATCGTCGCCCTGCCGCTCGACGGCAGCGACGAGCCCGCCGTCCTCGTCGCCGGCAGCGACTTCTACTCCTTCCCCCGTGTCTCCGCCGACGGCCAGTGGCTGGCCTGGACCTGCTGGGAGCACCCGAACATGCCCTGGGACGGGACCGAGCTGTGGCTGGCGCCGCTCGACGATCCCGGCGACGCGATGCTGGTCAGCGGCGGGGCCGCCGAGTCGGTCTTCCAGCCCGAGTGGGACGCCGCCGGGCGGCTGCACTTCGTCTCCGACGCCGACGGCTGGTGGAACCTCTACCGGCTCGAGGGCGAGACCGTGGTCCAGCTCACCGCCGAGCGGGCCGACCTCGCCCACCCGCAGTGGCTCTTCGGCGGCGCCGCCTACGCCTTCCTCGAGGACGGCTCGATCGCCTGCGTGCGCTGCGAGCGCGGCGAGGAACGGCTGTTCCTGCTCGAGCCCGGCGGCGAGCGCCCGCGCGACCTCGAGCTGCGCTTCACCGCCTTCGGCTTCCCGGCGCTCTGCGCCCGTGGCAGCCGCATCGCCTTCGCCGCCGCCAGCCCGGCGCAGGAGGCCGCGGTCGTCGTCCACGACCTCGCCAGCGGCGAGCTGGAGCAGGTGCGGGCGGCCAGCGAGACGGCGATCGACGGCGACTTCGTCTCGATCCCGCGCCCGATCGAGTTCCCGACCAGCGGCGGCGAGACCGCCCACGGCTTCTACTACCCGCCCGCCAACGCCAGCTTCGAGGCGCCGGCGGGCGAACGGCCGCCGCTGATCGTCCAGAGCCACGGCGGCCCCACCTCCCACGCGACGCCGGCGCTCGACCGCGAGTTCCTCTTCTGGACCAGCCGCGGGATCGGCGTCGTCGACGTCAACTACCGCGGCTCCAGCGGCTACGGCCGCGCCTACCGCGACCGCCTGCGCGGCGAGTGGGGCGTGCTCGACACCGAGGACTGCATCGCCGCCGCCCGCCACCTCGCCGCCAGCGGCGAGGCCGACGGCGAGCGGCTGGCGATCCGCGGCGGCTCGGCCGGCGGCTACGCGACCCTCTGCGCGCTGGTCTTCCACGACGAGTTCGCCGCCGGCGCCAGCTACTACGGCGTCGCCGACACCGAGACCCTGGCCGCCGACACCCACAAGTTCGAGTCGCGCTACCTCGACAGCCTGATCGGCCCCTACCCGGAGCGCAAGGAGCTCTACTACGAGCGCTCGCCGATCCACTTCGTCGAGCGCCTGCGGGCGCCGGTGATCCTCTTCCAGGGACTGGAGGACAGGATCGTGCCGCCGAGCCAGGCGGAGACGATGGTGGCGGCGCTGGAGGCCAACGGCGTCCCCCACGCCTACCTCGCCTTCGCCGGCGAGCAGCACGGCTTCCGCCGCGCGGAGACCGAGGTCCGCTGCCTCGAAGCCGAGCTCTGCTTCTACGGCCGCATCCTCGGCTTCGAGCCCGCCGACGAGCTCGAGCCGGTGGAGATAGCGAACCTCAGCTGACCAGGCAGTGGGCGCCGCCTTCGGTTTTGCCGGAGGCCGGGAAGGCGTGGGCGAGAGCGTGGGCGATCAGCTCGGAGCGGGCGGCGTAGCCGGGCGAGGTGAAGTGGATGCCGTCTTCGATGAACCATTCGTCTTTGACGTCGGCGGCCCAGTTGTAGACGCGCATGTTGGGATATTTGCGGCAGGCTTCGAGCAGCGTTTCGTCCCACTTCTGCATGTTTTCCTCGGAGTAGGGATCGCCGCTTTTGACGATCGAGCGGACGTTCACCCACATCACCGGTTCGTCCCCGATCGTGTTCATCATCATTTCCATCCGTTCGAGGTCGCCGACCGCGGAGCCGACGGCGACGTCGGCGCTGTCGTTGGTGCCCAGCGCCAGCACCCAGCAGCCTTTGTAGCCTTCGTTTTTCCAGGCTTCCGCGACTTCGTCGGCGCTCGGTTCGCCTTCGAAGGTCTCGAGGATCGAGCGGGCGCCGGAGATCTCGAAGTGCTGTTCGATCGCCCCGACTTTGGCGTACTGGGCTTCGATCCGCTGGTCGGCGAGCGGCAGGTATTCGGGCGAGGTCAGCCCCTCCGAGGTCGAGTCGCCGATGTGGATCACCGCCTTGCAGGAGGTGTGCTGGGAGGAGGCCGCCTGGGCCGGGGTCAGCGGCGCCGGCTTGGTGGTGCCGGCGGCGCGCGCTTCTTCGACCCGGGCGTCCTTGCCTTCGGCCGGGACCGAGTTGACGCCGGCCATCCCCAGCACCGCGGCGACCAGGACCACGCCGACCCCGGCGGCGATCGCCCAGCCGCGCTGGGTCAGGTCCGCCGGGCGCCAGCCCTGGGTCCGCAGCCGGCGCAGCAGGCGGCCGAGGGCGCCGTGGCGGACCGGCTCCTCGACGTAGTGCCAGGAGAGCGCGGCGACGCCGAGGATCGCCGCCACCTGCAGCGCCTCGCGCAGCAGTTCGTGGCCGTCGGCGATGCCGCCGGGGGTGGTGAGGACGATGATCGGGAAGTGCCAGAGGTAGATCCCGTAGGAGCGCACGCCGACCCAGCGCAGCGGCCGCCAGCCGAGCGCGCCGCCGAGCCGGCAGGCCGGGTGCGCCAGCGCCGCCACCACCAGCACCGTCGCCAGCGAGAGCACGACGAAGCCGCCGCGGTAGAGGAAGGAGTCGTACTGGTTGGTGAGGTAGATCATCAGCGCGATCGCGACCAGGCCGAGGACGCCGAGGCCGTCGAGCAGGTTGCGGGCGCCGAGCGAGATCCGGCGGTTGAGGCGGCGGCTGGGCCAGACCATCGCCAGGGCGGCGCCGAAGAGCAGCTCGCAGGCGCGGGTGTCGGTGCCGTAGTAGACCCGCGAGGGGTCGAGGCTGGGGTGGTAGAGGACCGCCATCAGGATCGCCGAGGCGAAGGCGAGGCCGAGGGTCACCAGCGCCAAACGCGGCCGCAGCCCGGAGGCCAGCGGCCTTTCCCGCACCAGCCGCACGCAGAGCAACAGCACGAACGGCCAGATGATGTAGAACTGCTCCTCGACCGCCAGCGACCAGAGGTGGTTGAGCGGGCCGGGCGGGGCGAAGCGAGCGAAGTAGGAGACGTCGCCGAAGATCAGCTGCCAGTTGCTGACGTAGAGGGCCGAGGCGACGACCGCGTCGCGGAACTGCTGCGGCTGCGCCGGGCCGAAGATCGTCACCCAGGCGACGACGATCGCCAGCATCACGAACAGCGCCGGCAGCAGGCGCCGGGCGCGGGCCAGCCAGAACCTGCCGAGGCGGATGTGACCGCGCCGGGCGAGCTGGGAGAGGAGGATGTCGGTGATCAGGTAGCCGCTGAGGGTGAAGAAGATGCCGACCCCGAGCAGGCCGCCGGGCGCCCAGCCGAAACCGAGGTGGAAGGCGATGACGGAGAGGACGGCGATCGCTCGCAGCCCGTCCAGCCCGGGCATGTAGCGCTGGTTGCGCTTGACTGGTTCAGGCATCTGTCGCCCGAATGGTACGTGTGAGAGGAGAAGCGATGATCGACAAGAGCCCTGCAACCGCCCTACCGACCCGTTGCCTCGGCGACTCCGGCCTCGTGGTCTCCGCCGTCGGCCTCGGCTGCAACAACTTCGGCGGCCGCCTCGACCTCGATCGCACCGCCGCCGTGCTGGAGGCGGCGATCGAGGCCGGCATCACCCTCTTCGACACCGCCGACATCTACGGCGGCGGTGGCGGCAGCGAGCGCCTGATGGGCGAGGTGCTGGAGGGGCGCGGCGAGCGCTTCGTGCTGGCGACCAAGTTCGGGATGGAGGTCAAGGGCGCGGAGGCGGCGGGCGCGGAGGCGGCGGGCGCGGAGGCGGCCCCGCGCGGCTCGCGCGAGTACATCCGCTGGGCGATCGAGGGCTCGCTGCGGCGACTGCAGGTGAACCGCATCGACCTCTACCAGTACCACCAGCCCGACGGGCAGACGCCGATCGCCGAGACCCTGGCGGCGCTCGACGAGCTGGTCGGCGAAGGCGTCGTCGGCGCGATCGGCTGCTCCAACTTCAGCGCCGCCGAACTGGAGGCGGCGGAGCGGGTGGCGGCCGAGAACGGCTGCGCCCGCTTCGTCACCCTGCAGAACCAGTACAGCCTGCTTGAGCGCGGGATCGAGACCGAGGTGGCGCCGGCCTGCGAGCGACTGGGGGTCTCGATCCTGCCCTTCTTCCCGCTCGCCAGCGGCCTGCTCAGCGGCAAGTACCGCCGCGGCGAGCCGGCGCCGGCGGGGACGCGGCTGGCCGGCCGCGGCGAGATCGCCAGCGCCGCCCAGTTCGAGACGATCGAGGCGCTGCAGGCCTACGCCGCCGCGCGCGGAGTCGGCCTGATCGAGGTCGCGATCGCCGGCCTCGGCGCCCAGCCCGCGGTCGCCTCGGTGATCGCCGGCGCGACCCGGCCCGAGCAGGTCGCCGCCAACGTCGCGGCGCTGGCCTGGGAACCGGACGCGGCGGACCTGGCCGAGCTCGACCGGGTGGCGCCGACTCCGCGCGGCTGAATCTCGGGCGGCCGGGCGCTGGACGGCGACGGCCGCTTTCACTAGGTTCCCCGCTGTGGAAGGCAAGGTCTCTCGAACCGGCAGGACCGGGCTGGGCTTCGCCGCGGCGCTGCTGAGCGCCGCCGCCCTGGCCGTCTTGGCGCTGGGCCTCGCCGCCCCCGGCGCCAGCGCCGCCGGCTGCCCCAGCTTCCAGGTCCTGCACAACGACCGCATCGGCCCCGCCTCGTTCCCCGCCGGCAGCTACACGATCACGGTCTCCCCCGGCTCCGGCGTCAACTGCTACTCCGCCTCGCAGCTCTTCGCCCGCTTCCTCGAGGACTACGACGGGATCCTGCCGAGCGGCTGGAAGGTCTCCTCCCAGGGCGCCGGCAAGGCGAGCTTCGCCCAGAACGGCCGCGCCGGCTTCGCGGTCGCCCGCAGCGGCGGCGGCGAAGGCGAAGTCAACCCCGTCCTCGGCCGCCTCTGCCCCGGCCCCTTCACCGTCAACACCAGCAGCCGCGTCGGCCCGCTGCTCTTCGCCAGGGGCCAGTACCTGCTCTACCTCCCGACCCGCACCGAAATCAGCTGCCGCCGCGCCGCGGTCCTCTTCACCCGCTTCCTCGTCGCCCCCGGCGGCGCCCTGCCCCCACCGTGGCGGGTCAAAGCCCAGATCGCCACCTTCTTCAAGCCGGCGCACCCGACCCGCTCGGCCTTCCGCGTCGAACCGCTCGCCGGCGCCGGCCCGGCCTAGCTCCCTCAGGCGTTGACGCCGAATTCGCCGCTGCCGACCTGGCGCTCGAGCTTCTGGGCGAGGCGGCCCTGGGGGCTGGAGAAGCAGACCCGGGCGACTACGTAGACGCGGTCGGAGATCTCCCAGAAGCTGCAGACGACCTCGTCCCCGTGGGGCGGGAAGAGCGCCGTGTAGCGGTGCTTGGTCAGGTTCTCCGGCAGCCCGGTCTCGCCGAGCCGGTCGACGAAGGCGCTCTCTTCGAGGCCGGGACGCAGGGCCGCGTACTGGGCCGCGGTCATCGCGTAGCCGAAGGGGCCCGGGTGCTCGGGGGAGCGCTTTTCCTCGCTGGCGCCGGCGACGATCCCGACCACGAAGAGGATCAGGAAGGGAATCCCCACCAGCCAGGCAATGATCGCCCGGCGGCGCTGCTGACGCCGGTAGCGGTCGCTCGGCTCGCTCACTCGACCAGCGACCCGTAGGCGTCCGGGCGACGGGTGGCCAGGAACGGGAACAGCTCCAGCCAGTCGCGGCGCTGGTCGAGGTCGAGGTCGGCGACCAGCGCCGCCGGCTCGCTGCGCGGCGCCTGCACCAGCACCCGGCCGTAGGGGTCGGAGATGAAGGAGGAGCCGTAGAAGTCGAGCGGCGGCTCGCTGCCGGTGCGGTTGACGGCGACCATGAAGACGCCGTTGGCGATCCCGTTGGCGACGATCACCCGCTCCCAGAGCGGCTCGGTGTCGAAGCCGGGATGGTCGGGCTCGGAGCCGATCGCGGTCGGGTAGACCAGGACGTCGGCGCCGGCGAGGCCATAGGCGCGGGCCAGCTCCGGGAACCACTGGTCCCAGCAGGTCGGCAGCCCGAGGCTGGCCTCGCCGAGCGCCAGCAGCGGGAAGGCCTGCTCGCCGCCGGGGCCGGGCCGGAAGTAACGGTCCTCGTGGTAGCCGGCGGTGACCGGGATGTGGAGCTTGCGGGTGCGGGCGAGGAGCTCGCCGCTCGGGGCGACGACGATCGCCGTGTTGAAGCCGAGCCCGTCGCCCGCCTCGGCGCGCTCGTAGAGCGAGGCGTGGACATGGGCCCCGGTCCGCGCCGCCGCCCGCGCGGCGAAGCGGTGGGTCGGCCCGCCCGGCAGCTCCTCCGGCTCGACCCCGGCGGCACCCGGTCCGCCCGGGTCGGCGGCGAAGTAGGGGCTGAGCGTCAGCTCCTGCAGGCAGACGAGCTGGGCGCCGGCGCCGGCGGCGAGCTCGATCCCGGCCAGCAGCGCCGCCTCGTGCTCGGCCGGGTCGGGGCGCCAGCGCTCCTGCACGGCGCCGATCCGGAACGGCAGCCGCCGCGGCGGCTGCGTGCGGGCGGGGGAATCCTCGATCCCCGGCGCGGTGATCAGCCGGATCTCGCTCACCCGAATGACTCTAGATGGTCGCCTTCGATCTGGATCGAGGGAATGCATGAAACCGCCGCCGGCCGGGTACAGGACCGCTGCCGGAAAGAACCCCGCCGCTCTCACCTGGGCTTCAGAGGAGAACGGCGGGGCCCGTGAAGACGGGCAATGGAGCTGAAGCCCGTCGAACCACTGAAGCTAGAGCAGAAGGCGGTTGCCGTGGGCGGCGCCCGCGCGAACCGGCCTGTCGAGCCATATCCCGGGGCCGGGTGGGCGACAATCGGAGGGTGAGCGCGACGCTTGACTCCACCCCCGCCGCCGACGGCTACCGGATGCCGGCCGAGTTCGAGCCCCACGCCGGCTGCTGGATGGCCTGGCCCGAACGTGCCGACAACTGGCGCCTGGGAGCGCGACCGGCGCAGCGGGCCTTCGCCGCCGTCGCCGCCGCGATCGCCGCCTCCGAGCCGGTCACGGTCGGCGTCTCCGACGCCGAGTTCGAGCGCTGCCGGGCGCTGCTGCCGGCAGCGGTGCGGGTCGTCGAGCTCGCCAGCGACGACGCCTGGCTGCGCGACACCGGCCCGACCTTCGTCGTCGACGGCGCCGGCGGGCGGCGGGCGGTCGACTGGCGCTTCAACGCCTGGGGCGGGCGCGACGGCGGCCTCTACTCATCCTGGGAGCGCGACGACCGCGTTGCCGCCAAGGTGGCGGAGGTCGAGCGGGCGGACCGCTACCGGGCCCCGATCGTGCTCGAGGGCGGGGCGATCCACGTCGACGGCGAGGGCACCGTGCTCACGACCGAAGAGTGCCTGCTCAACCGCAACCGCAACCCGGAGCTCTCGCGCGAGCAGATCGAGGCGGCGCTGCACGCCCACCTCCGCACCGAGAAGGTCGTCTGGCTCGGCCGCGGCGTCTACGCCGACGAGACCGACGGCCACGTCGACAACCTCGCCTGCTTCGCCCGCCCCGGGGTCGTGCTGCTGAGCTGGGCCGAGGACGAGTCCGACCCCCAGCACGAGATCTCGGCCGACGCCCTGGCGCGGCTTGAAGCAGCCACCGACGCCCGCGGCGGCGGCTTCGAGGTCGTCCGCCTGCCCTCCCCCGGGCCGCTCGAGATCAGCGCCGAGGAGGCCGCCGGGGTCGAGCCCGCCGCCGGCACCCAGCCACGCCGCGCCGGCGACCGGCTCGCCGCCTCCTACGCCAACTTCTACCTCGGCAACAGCCGCGTCGTCTTCCCCCTGCTCGACCGGCGCCACGACGACGAGGCCGCCGCGATCCTGCGCCGCTGCTTCCCGCAGCGCGAGGTCGTCGGCGTCCCCGCCCGCGAGATCCTGCTCGGCGGCGGCAACGTCCACTGCATCACCCAGCAGCTGCCGGCCGCCTGAGCGGCGGCCCGGGCGCTCAGCCGGCGCCGCGCTCGTCGGCGGCTCGCGATTCCTCGAGGGCGGAGCGGAACCAGCCCTCCTCGCCGTCGAGGTTGGAGATGAAGACGAACTCGCGGGCGCCGCGGATGCGGCGGACCTCGGCCAGGCTGAGGATCTTCAGCTTGGAGAGTGACTGCAGGTGGTAGGAGATATTCCCCAGCGGCAGGTCGAACTCGGCCGCGAGGCGGGCGGCACTGGTCTTTGTGCCCTCGTTCTCCTCGAAGCGGCGCAGGATCCGCCGCCGCAGCGGATGGTTCAGGGCGGCGATCATCGCGACGGCGTCAGGCTGCATGGCCGCCTTTCTCGGGTGCCGAAACTGCCTCCGACTTCTCAGAGCCCCTGCTCACACTTGAGAAGATTAGGGCATAAATACCCTAACAGCAGAGTTCCCAAATCGAGAGGCTGCCGAGGGCAAATGCCGCCTCGCCGCAAAACCAAGCCGCGCTCGAAGGAGCATGCGGCCCTCGGCGAGGCAGTTCGACAGCTTCGCGTGGAGTCCCGGCTGAGCCAGGAGGAACTTGCCGAGCTGGCCGGGACCGACCTCACCCAGATCGGCGGCATCGAGCGCGGCGTCCGCAACCCGAGCTACTCGACGCTGGTCCGCCTGGCCATCGCCCTGAAGACCAAGGTCGGCACAATCGTCACCCGCGCCGACGCGATCAACGAACGCAGCTGAGCCCGGTCAAGCGCGCACCGCCGCGGCCGCCGTGGGGGCGCGAACTGCACGCCGGCTGAGGTCTGAGGCCGGCCGTAGGATTCGGGTCTTGCGGACCACCCGGCTCACGAGATCGCTGCTCTGCCTCGTTGCGGTCGGACTGCTCGTCACCGCCGGCGCGGCCGCCAACGGCGCCGGCTCCGAACCGTTCTTCCCGCGCTCCGGCAACCGCGGCTACGACGTCTCCCACTACGACGTCGCCCTTGACTACCGGCCTGACAGCGGCCAGCTGCGGGCGACGGCGCGGATCGAAGCGGTGGCGAGCGAGCGCCTGCGCCGCTTCTCGCTCGACCTCGACGGGCTGCGGGTGAGCGCCGCCAGCGTCGACGGCGAAGCCGCCGGCATCGCCCGCGGCCGCGGCAAGCTGAAGCTGACCCCGGCGCGGCCGCTGGCGCGCGGCGAAGCCTTCACCGCCGTCGTCCACTACCACGGCCGGCCGCGCAAGGTGATCGACCCCGACGGCTCCGAGGAGGGTTGGATCCGCACCGACGACGGCGCCTTCGGCGTCGGCGAGCCGGTCGGCACCGCCGCCTGGATCCCCTGCGACAACACGCTCCGCGACAAGGCCAGCTTCAGCTTCGAGGTGACGGTGCCGAGCGGCCTCAAGGGAGTCGCCAACGGGCGACTGCTGGCCGTCCACCGCGGCGGCGGGCGCACCAGCTTCGATTGGAGCGAGACGGAGCCGATGGACCCCTACCTGGCGGTGGTCGACATCGGCCGCGGCCGGCTCGAGCATGGCCGTGCCGACGGGCTGCCGACCTGGACCCTGATCGACCCGCGCCTGGCCGCCGACTCGCGGCTGGTGGTGGAAACGCTGCCGCGGGTGATCCGCTTCGAGAGCCGGGCCTTCGGCCCCTACCCCTTCGACGCCGCCGGCTCGATCGTCGACGCGGCGCCAAAGGTCGGCTACGCGCTGGAGACCCAGACGCGGCCGATCTACGCCTACGTCCCCGACGTCACCACGCTCGTGCACGAGACCGCGCACCAGTGGTTCGGCGACTCGGTCGGGCTCGAGCGCTGGCCCAACATCTGGCTCAACGAGGGCTTCGCGACCTGGACCCAGTGGTACTACGCCGAACACCACCGCGGCCGCAGTGCCCGCCAGATCTTTCGCCAGCTCCACCGCGTCCCCGCCAGCGACAGCAGGTTCTGGGAACCGCCCTCGGCCCACCCCGGCACGCCGAAGAACCTCTTCGGCACCTCGACCTATGTGCGCGGAGCGATGGCGCTGGAGGCGTTCCGGCTCGAGGTCGGAACGGCGGACATGCTGAAGACCCTGCGCCTGTGGACGGCCGAACACCGCTACGGCAGCGCCGACATCGGCGAATTCATCGCCCTCGCAGAACGGGTCAGCGGCCGCGACCTCGGCCCGCTCTTCCAGCGCTGGCTGTACAAGCGCGGCAAGCCTTAGATGGCGGTCGAGCGGGCCGCCTCGCCCTCCTGCGGCAGCATGATCTCCGACGCCTGCTCGGGCGTGATGTCCGGGTACAGCGCGCGGATGACGGCGATCGCCACCGCGCCGCCGAGCAGCTGGAAGGAGACGAAGGCGGGGACCGAGGCGGGGGCGATGCCGGCGAAGGTGTCGGAGAGCATTCGGCCGACGTCGATCGCCGGGTTGGCGAAGCTGGTCGAGCTGGTGAAGAAGTAGGCGGCGCCGATGTAGGCGCCGACGGCGGCCGGCGCCAGCGAGCCGCGGCGGGTGCGGGCCAGCGAGAAGATCACCAGCAGCAGGCCGAGGGTCGCGACGACCTCGGCGAAGAGGTGCGCGGGCGTGGCGCGGTGGTGGGTCGAGATGCTGATCGCCGCCAGCCCGAACATCGCGTTGGCGGCGACGGCGCCGGCGACGCAGCCGCCGACCTGGGCCGGGATGTAGGCGAGGGCGTGGCGCCAGCGCAGGCCGCCGAAGCTGGCGTCGACCAGCGAGACGACCGGGTTGAAGTGGGCGCCGGAGACCGGCCCGAAGACGAGGATGAAGGTGAAGAGCCCGGCGGCGGTCGCCGCCGCGTTCTCGAACAGCTGCAGGCCGACGTCGCCCGGCGAGAGCTGGGCGGCGGCGATGCCGGAGCCGATCACGGTCGCGGCGAGGAAGGCCGAGCCGAGGAACTCGGCGAAGAGCCGGCGCGGCAACGGGATCGTGCTGGTCGGCATCGGCGCCACCCTATCCATTGACAAATATGATTTCAATAGATATATGTAAATGGATGTCCGTCGACCTGGAGCTGGCCCCGAAGACCAAGCGCGCCGCCGGCGAGGCCTGCTGCGAACCGCTCGTCTATCCCGACGTCCAGCCCGAGCAGGCGCAGAGGATGGCGGCGATCGCCAAGGCGCTCGGCGACCCGATCCGGCTGCAGCTGGTCGACGTCCTGCGCAAGCACGCCGGCAAGGTCTGCGTCTGCGAGCTGGTGCCCCTCTTCGACCTCTCCCAGCCGACCGTCTCCCACCACCTCAGGGTGCTGCGCGAGGCCGGCATCGTCGCCTCCGAGCGCCAGGGCCTCTGGGCCTACTACTACGTGCTCCCGGCGGCGCTGGCGGAGCTCTCGGCCTGGCTGCGCCCATCCGGGTAAGGGCGAGGATGGCCAACGCGCTCTTCGTCTGCCTCCACAACGCCGGCCGCTCGCAGATCAGCCAGGCGCTGTTCGAACGCACGGCGGCGGGACGCCACGGCGCCCGCTCGGCGGGGACGACCCCCGGCGAGCGCGTCCATCCCGAGGTCGTCGCGGCGATGGACGAGCTCGGGATCGACCTCCGCGGCCGCACCCCACGGGCCCTGACCAGAGCCGACGCCGAGTGGGCCGACGTCGTGGTGACGATGGGCTGCGGCGACAAATGCCCCTACGTCCCCGGCCGCCGCTACGTCGACTGGGACCTGCCCGACCCCAGGGGCCGGCCGCTGGCGGCGGTGCGGGCGACCCGCGATGAGATCGCCGCCCGGGTCGAGGCGCTGGTCGCCGAGCTGGACCGGTACAAAGGGACGAACGCAACGACCGAGAGGAGCCTGACGTGAGCAGCAACCCCACCGGCGGCGAGCGCATCGCCTTCGTCCAGTCGAGCTGGCACAGGGAGATCGTCGAGCGGGCGCGCCTGTCCTTCGCCGAGGAGATCGAGCGGCTCGGCCTCGACCCCGCCCAGATCGACTTCTTCGAGGTCACCGGCGCCTTCGAGATCCCGCTGCACGCGAAGCGCCTCGCCGCCAGCGGCCGCTACGGCGCCGTCGTCGCCGCCGGCCTGGTCGTCGACGGCGGCATCTACCGCCACGAGTTCGTCGCCGAAGCGGTGATCGGCGGCCTGATGCGGGTCCAGCTCGACAGCGGCGTGCCGGTCATCTCCGCCGTCCTCACCCCCCACCACTTCCACGAGCACGACGCCCACAGGGAGTTCTTCAGCCACCACTTCGAGGTCAAGGGCCGCGAGGCGGCGCGTGCCTGCGCCCACACGGTGGCGGCGCTCGAAACGCTGCCGCTGAGCGCGGCGTAGACAAGCGCTCCCCCGACACCGAGCCGCGGCGGCAGCCACTCAGCTGGCGCTCGCCGCGACGCAGCAGCTCGCCCAGCTCGATCGCGTCCGCCAGCCCCTTGGGGGCGACGCGGGCCACGGCGCCCTTGATCAGCACCTGTGTCAGCGGCGCTCGCGCCGCCAGCCGCGCCGCGATCGCCCCCGCCTCCTCGAGCTGGAGGCCGGCGGGGACGACGAGGTCGACCAGGCCCAGCGACCGCGCCTGCTCGGCGTCGATCGAGCCGCCGCGCGGCGCCGGCGCCGCGAAGCTGGCGGCCTCGTCGCAGACGACCAGGTCGCAGGCGCGGGTCAGCGCCAGGCGCGGGCCGGCGCAGCGGCCGCCGACGGCGGCGATCGTCGGCTTCGGCATCTCCTCCAGCACCGCCACCGCGGCCGCCGACCCGGGCTGGCAGCCGGCGATGCGCAAAATCACGGCACCGACACCGTCGTCGGCGGCAACCGCCGCCAGGTCCTCCTCCAGTCGCGCCGAGGTCTCCAGCGCCAGCCAGGCGCAGCGCCCCCTTATCTCCAACTGCGGGTGCGACATGGCAAACCTCCTGGATAGAGATCGGCCCCTCCCGGGGTCTGAGCGTACAACAACCCCGCCTCGGCCCCGCCCGGACTCGCCGGGCCGGCCAGTCCGTACCCTGTAGCCGTGCCCGGTCCAGCCACCCGCTCGCTCTCGGCCTCGCAGCTGGCGACGCTCGCCGGGCTGGGCGAGGAGCGCAAGGCCACGGTCGGCGAGACCCTGTTCGAGGTCGGCGACGAGACCTATCCCTTCGTCGCGATCCTCGAGGGCGAGGTGGCGATCACCGACGGCGCCGGCCGCGAGATCGTCCGCCACGGCGCCTCCGGCTTCCTCGGCGAGATGAACCTGCTCTCCGGACAGACGGTCTTCCTCACCGCCGTCGTCACCGCGCCGCTGCGCTACATCGCGGTCGAGCGCGAAGTCCTGCGGCGGCTGCTGTTCGAGGACGGCTCGCTCTCCGACCTGCTGCTCTCCGCCTTCGTCGAGCGGCGCGAACTGCTGCAGCAGCAGTCCGGCATCGGGATCGAGATCCTCGGCCCGCGCGACTCCGCCGAGACCCGGCGCCTGCTCGACTTCGCCAAACGCCAGCGCCTCCCCTACTCCTGGATCGACCCGGCCGAGGGCGAGGAGGCCGCGGCGCTGCTCGCCGCGCTCGACCCCGCGCAGCTGCCGCTGGTCCGCCTGCCCGGCGGCCCCGAGCTGCAGCGGCCCAGCAACGGCCAGCTCTCGCGGGCGCTGGGGATCGGGCTCGAGCTGGAGCCGCGCGAGGAGGTCGACCTGCTCGTCCTCGGCGGCGGTCCGGCCGGGCTCGGCGCCGCCGTCTACGGCGCCTCCGAGGGTCTCGACACGCTCCTCATCGAGAGCACGGTGCTCGGCGGCCAGGCCGGGACCTCGCGCCGGATCGAGAACTACCTCGGCTTCCCGGCCGGGATCAGCGGCTCCGAGCTGACCAGCCGCGCCGTCTCGCAGGCGCGCAAGTTCGGCGCCCGCACGGCGACTCCCTACCGCGCCGAAGCGCTCGAGCCCGGCCCCGACCGCCACCTGGTCCGGCTCGAGGAGGGGGTCGAGGTCAGCGCCCGCGCGGTGCTGCTCTCGACCGGCGCCGAATACCGCCGCCTGCCGGTAGACGACCTCGACGCCTACGAGGGCCTCAGCGTCTTCTACGCCGCCGGCCCGCCCGAGGCCCAGCTCTGCGGCGCCCAGCGGGTCGGCGTCGTCGGCGGCGGCAACTCGGCCGCCCAGGCCGCCGTCTGGCTGGCCCGCGGCGGTGCCCTGGTCACCCTCCTGCACCGCCGCGCCGACCTCAGCGAGACGATGTCGCACTACCTGCTGGAGGAGCTCGACCGCTACGGCGTCGTCGTCCGCGACCGCAGCGAAATCGCCGCCCTGCACGGCGCCGACGGCCGGCTCGAGGCGGTCACCCTGACCGACGGCGCCCAGCTGCCGCTCTCCTTCCTCTTCCTCTTCCTCGGCGCCTCGCCCTGCACCGAGTGGCTCGGCGAGACGGTCTCCCGCGACACCGACGGCTTCGTCCTCACCGGGCCCGACGCCGGCGCCGGCGGCCTGCTCGAGACCAGCGTCGCCGGCGTCTTCGCCGCCGGCGACGTCCGCGCCGGCTCGATCAAGCGCTGCGCCACCGCGGTTGGCGAGGGCGCCACCGTCGTCCGCTTCGTCCACGAGCACCTCTCGCCCGCCGTGCAAGACGGCGCCCAGCGGTAAAGCCCTCGCGGCGACGGCCGATTGAGGTCCCGTGGCGCTCGCTCCCCCGGCTTCCTTGGACCCAGTCGCGACCCGGTCGCGGCTGCGCCGGCCCCTGCGCGGTGTCGCCGTCCTGGCCCTGGTCGCGGCGCTGGCGCTCGGCCTCGCCGCCTGCGGTGGCTCCGGCTCTGGCGGCCGCGAAGGCGGCACCCTGGAGGCAACGATCTCGGCCTTCCCCGACTACCTCGACCCGGGCCTCTCCCACACCGCCGAAGGCTTCACGGCGATGTACGACACCTACATCCCGCTGCTGACCTACGCCCACGCCGACGGCAAGGCCGGCAGCAAGGTCGTGCCCGGGCTGGCCAAGGCGATGCCCAAGATCAGCGACGGCGGCAGGACCTACACCCTGCAACTGCGCCCCGGCCTGCAGTACTCCGACGGCAAGCCGGTCGAGGCCTCCGACTTCACCCACGCGATCGAACGCGTCTTCAAGCTCAACTCCAACGGCTCCTTCTTCTACGAAGACATCGTCGGCGCCGAACGGTTCGCGAAGACGAAGAGCGGCGGCATCGCCGGGATCGAAACCGACGACAAGAGCGGCAGGATCACGATCCACCTGACGGCGCCGCGCGGCACCTTTGATAACGAGCTCGGCCTGCCCTTCGCCGCTCCGGTCCCCGCCAGCACCCCCGACCACGACCTCTCGGCCGACCCGCCCCCCGCCACCGGCCCCTACGCGATCGTCGCCTCGCACCCGGGCGTCGGCTGGGAATACGCCCGCAACCCGCGCTGGGCGGCCAACAACGCCAAGCTGCTGCCGCAGATCCCCAGCGGCCACGTCGACAAGATCGACGTCAGGGTCGTCCGCAACGCCTCGACCCAGGTCAACGAAGTCGAGGCGGGCAAGTCCGACTGGATGATGAGCACCCTCCCCTCCGACCGCTACAGCGAAGTCAAGGAAAAGTACGAGGGCAGCCAGTTCCGGGTCGAACCGGCGGTCAGCACCTACTTCTTCTGGATGAACACCAAGCGGGCGCCGTTCAGCGACCCGAAGGTGCGCCAGGCGGTCAACTACGCGATCGACCCGGCGGCGCTGGAACGGATCTACGCCGGCCAGATGGTCGGCACCCAGCAGGTCCTGCCGCCCGGGATGCCCGGCTACCGGAAACTCGAGCTCTACCCGCACGACCTCGCCAAGGCCAAGCGGCTGGTCCGCGAAGCGAACCCCTCCGACCGCGAAATCACGGTCTGGACCAACAACGAAAACCCCAACGACGAAGCCGGCGCCTACTACCAGGACGTGCTCAAGCAGCTCGGCTTCGACGTCGAACTGAAAGTGCTCAACGCCGACAGCTACTTCACCGTGATCGGCAACCTCAGCACCCCCAACCTCGACACCGGCTTCGGCAACTGGTTCGAGGACTACCCCCACCCCAACGACTTCTTCCAGCCGCTGCTCGACGGCGAAAGCATCGCCCCCACCAACAACGCCAACTTCGCCCAGATCGACGACCCGGCGCTCGACCGCAGGATCGCCGAACTCGGCGAAGAACCGCTGGGGCCGAGCCAGGAAGCCGGCTACGCCGCGCTCGACAGGGAATACATGCAACAGGCGCCGTGGGCCCCGTTCGGCACCAGCACCACCTCGACCTTCGTCTCCAGCGCGATCGACCTCGACAAGGTCGTCGTCAACCCGACCTTCTACCAGGACCTGACCAGCTTCCAGTTCAAGTAGGTCAGTAGCCGACCGGGTGGCGGACGACGAAGCCCTTCGGGTAGGGAGGTTCCTGGTGCCAGCGCGGGCCGCTGCCGCTGGTGTCGCCGACGGTGTCCCAGCGCAGGCCGGCGATCACCGCGTAGACGTGGCCGGCGTTGGCGTAGATCGTGATCCAGCGCCCCGGCCCAGGGGCGCCCCAGGTGGCGAAGGAGCCGGAGACCAGCGGGCTGGTCAGGAGGCCGCCGCCGTGCAGCGCGTAGCTGACCGAGCCCGAGCAGTCGTAGCCGCGCGAGCTCCAGGAGGCGTGGCCGCCGCCCCAGATGTAGGGGGTGGTGCGGATCCGGTTGGCCGCCGCGATCACCCTCTTGACCACGAGCGGCGCGTTCAGCGGTGCGATCGCCCTTTCGCCGACCAGCGCCGCCAGCGTCCCTTCCGGCCCCACCGGTACTTCGATTTCGCTCGCGGCATCGGTCGCGACGCCGCCGGGAGACCCCTTTGCGCTCGCCGCCGCCGGGCCGGCGAGAGCCAGGGCCACGAGCGCGATCAGTACCGCCAGGACGGCGCGGCTGCGCGCACCAAGCCCGTCTTTCATCGTCCCTCCTTCGGGTGCCGGCGGAGTTAGCTGACGGGCTGGCGCTGAAGGAGACTCGCGCCCCCACCTCTCGGTGAGCTCGCCCCAGGAACTTGGTTCCCCCGCTCCCCGGCACGCGGCCGGGAATTAGGCATTTGCGTTTATTTGATGAGCAAACGCAAATATAAGCTAAGAGTTGCGGTCCGTGCTTTGACGGTCGCCGGAGCCTGTGCGAGTCTCGGCCGGTGGAGAGCTTCGAGAGACGGAGCGAGTGCGGTACCGCCGCCGCCCGGCGGCTGGCCGTCGCTGCGGCGCTGGCGCTGGTGGTCGCGGCGGTTGGGCTCGCCGCGCCGGCGGCGGCGAGCGTCGTCGGCTACGGCGATATCCGCGGGCACGACCGGGCGGAACTGCGGCGCCGCTTCCTCGCCGAGTACCCCCAGGGCTACCGCGTCGCCGGCTTCCACGCCTCGGCGCTCTTCCACTTCCGCTACGCCGGCGTCTACTACCTGCGGCGCCAGGGCGGGGTCAACGTCGACTCCGGCGTCGCCATCTTCCGCCGCGCCGGCAGCCGCTGGCTGCCGCTGCGGCACCCGAGCGCGGCGATCGAGAAGAACCTCAGCCCGGTCGAATATCTCTACAGCGCCAGCCTCGGCGGCGGTGGAGAGTTCACGCTGATCGAAAGCAGCGGCACCGACGAACCGGCGAGCGCCAGCTCGACCAAGACCGACATCCAGCTCACCATGAAGGGGGAATTCGGAGCCGGCAGGGAAAAGCTGGATCTGGTCGACGGGGCCGAAGAGCCGGAGCCGGAAGGACCCGCCAGCCTGCTCGGCGGCAATGGCAGCAGCCAGCAGACCGACGCCGCCGACCCCAGCCAGGACCACTCCTGCAGCTTCCACCTCGGCAAGCCCGACGTCGAACCCGAGCTGGCGATCGGCTGGCACGGCGAAGAGATGACGGTCGACCTCAACCTCGGCGACCCGAGCTCGGTCGGCGGCTCCTCGGAATGCGGCGGCGCACCCGAAGACCCGGACGGCGAAGAACCCTGGATCGAAGTCCGCACCGAGGTGAGGTCGCCGCTCGGCAAGCCGTTCTCGGTGCCGATCGTCCTCAACCACAGCAAGCGCGAAGACAGTCACGACGAAGAAACCGGCGCCCTCACCGGGGTCTACGAACGGACGCTGACCCTGAAAGGGTCGCTCGACTTCAAGCTGCTCACGGTTCTGCCGCCACTGCTCAACTGAGCCGGGCGGGGGGACGCCTCAGACGATCGGCGGCGGCGTGCCCTCGGCGCTGGCGGCGAGGGCCGGGTCCCATTCGCAGACGCCGCAGGCGTGGCTGAAGGCCGAGCGCAGGAACTCGAGCGCGAAGGCGTGCGGGTCGGCGGCGGCGCGGACATCGTCCCAGTCGAGCACGTACTCGCCCAGCTCCCCCTCCCAGCGCGCCGCCGCGGGGGCGAGCTCACCGTCGCCGAAGCCCGTCGGCGCCGGGTGCGCATAGGCGTAGAAGGCCGCCTGCGGATAGCGCGGGTCGCCGGGCCACCAGCCGACCGCGACCTCCTGCGAGTCCATCGCGTTGCGCATGATGAAGTCCTCGGAGGGCGGCGTCGCCGGGGCGCCGGAGAAGAGGCTGACGGCGAGGTCGAAGGAGCCCCACCAGGCGTGGACCGGGGTCGAGCGGCCGCGGTAGGGAGCGCGGAAGGCGGCCAGCGCCAGCGCCGCCTGGCCGGCGGCGGCGAGGTAGGAGGCGACCGCCGCGGGGTCGTAGCGGGCGTGCTCGGTGTCGGCGTCGAGCGGGACCGTCCAGGCGACCTCCTGCGGGGTCGGGTCGATCTCGACCGGCCCGGCGAGCTCGCCGACCGCCGCCAGCAGCTCCCGCGTCACCTCCCCCACCGACCGGTCGGGGGCCAGCGGCACCGCCCGCCGCCGCCCGCCGCCGTGTTCGGCCAGCGCCTCGTGCGCGTGCAGGTCCAGCGCCACGACCAGCGGCCCGGAGCCGTCGGGCGCCGGCAGCGGCGCCGTCTCCCAGCCGCGCGCGGTCAGCCGCAGCGCCGCGTGCTGCAGCTGCGGCTCCGGCGGCGCCAGCTCAGCGGCCAGCTTCCCCAGCACCTGCGTGTGCGCGTGCAGGGTGTCGCAGGTCTCGCTCCACTGCTCATAGGAAGTGGCGGGCCAGGCGTTCGCCATCGACCGAGGATAAGGCCAGCCCGATCGACCTGGGGCGCAGTAGGGTCGCGCGATGGCGCCGCCGTTCCTGCTCGTCCAGCTCAGCGACCTCCACATCGGCGCCGATTGGGCCGGCGTCGACCCGGCGGCGCGGCTGGCGGCGGCGGTGGCGGCAATCGGGGCGCTGCCCTACGCACCCGATGCCGTCCTCGTCACTGGCGACCTCACCAACGACGGCGCCGAGGCCGAGTACGCGGTCGCGCGCGAGCTGCTCGGACGCCTCGAAGCACCGCTCCATGTCCTGCCCGGCAACCACGACGACCGCGCCGCCTGCCGCCGCGCCTTCGGGCTGCCCGGCGAGGCGGACGCCGCGGTCAACTACGCGGTCGACCTCGGGCCGCTGCGCCTGGTCGCGCTCGACTCCACCGTCCCCGGCCAGGACCCCGGCCGCTTCGCCCCCGAGCAGCTGCGCTGGCTCGAGGCGACGCTGGCGGCGGCGCCCGCGCAGCCGACCCTGCTGGCGATGCACCACCCACCGCTCGGCACCGGCATCCCCGGCTGGGACGAGGTCAACCTCGCCGCCGCCGAGCGCCGCGCCCTCGGCGAGGTCGTCGGCCGCCACCGGCAGCTGCGGGCGATCGTCGCCGGCCACCTGCACTGCGTCTCGGCCTCCGCCCTCGCCGGCTGCCCCGTCCTCGCCGCGCCGAGCTGCTACCTGCAGGCCGAGCCCAACTTCAGCTCAGGCGAGATCGAGCCCGACAGCGAGCCCCCCGGCTTCGCCGTCCACGCCCTCCGCGACGGCGAGCTCGCCACCCACGTGCTGCCGCTCGCCTGCTGAGGACGGTGGCGGAATTGGTCCCCCGCTCTTTGATCTCAGCCGGTCAGGCTCCGGGAGCCATCGTTCGCAAGCCGGCGAGACGGGCGGCGGCCGCCTGGCGCTCGTCGTAGGTGACGAACGCCTCGATCGGATCCAAGTCGACGGCGGCTGCGACATGGATCGCATCGAGGGCCCGCGGCGCCGGCTCGGCGAGCGCCCCGGCGCCGGCCAGCAGTGCGCGGTCCAGTGGTCGCAGCGCGACCGCGTCGATCAGTTCACCGGCTCGCTGCAACAGCAGGTCGAGCGGAAGCGAAGGGTCATCCGCGGCGGCGCGACGCGCCGCCCGCGGGATCTCGGTCAGGACCAGCTCGCTGCTGACCAGGTCCGCAGCCTCGAGATATGCACGCAGAGCATCCGACTCGGGCTCCTCGCGGACGAGCTTGACCAGGGCCGAGGCGTCCGCGTAGAAAACCGGCACCGCTCAGCGATCGCCGCGGATGTCGTCGAGCGCACGGCTCAACGCCCGCGGATCGCCCGTCAGCTCCAATGCCTGCGGCAGCCCCGACCGAGCTGGGCGTGACACCCGGCCCTCGGCGATCAACCGATCCAGATCGGGGCCGCTGCTCGGCGCTGGCCCAAGCTCAGCCACGGGACGATTGCGGTCGGTGACCACCAAGCGCTCACCGCTGCTCACCCGCCGCAGGTAGACACTGAGGTTCTGTCGCAGCTCCGCGACACCGACCGACGCGCTCATGTACACAAAAGTAGCAGGTCGAGAAGAACACCTCGCGCCCTCTCACGCCAATAGGGTCGTAGGCGATGAAGAAGTGGGGAGTCCTCGCCGTCCTCGGCACCGCCCAGTTCCTGATGGTCCTCGACCAGGCGGTGATGAACGTCGCGATCTCGCAGCTGGTCGAAGACTTCGACACCACGGTGACGACGATTCAGGCGGTGATCGCGCTCTACGCGCTGGTGATGGCGGGGCTGATGCTGACCGGCGGCAAGCTCGGCGACATCTGGGGCCGCCGCCGCGCCTTCGCGATCGGGCTCTGCATCTACGGCGTCGGCTCCGGGCTGACCGCGGCCGCCTGGAACGTGCCGACCCTGGTGCTGGGCTGGTCGGTGCTGGAGGGGATCGGCGCGGCGCTGGTCCTGCCGGCGCTCTTCGCCCTCGTCGCCGGCTCCTACCAGGGGAGCCAGCGCGCCCTCGCCTACGGTGTCCTCGGCGGCGTCGCCGGAGCCGGCATCGCCGTCGGCCCGATCCTCGGCGGCTGGGTCACCACCGACTTCAGCTGGCGCCTGGTCTTCGTCGGCGAGGTCGTCGTCGCCCTCGGCATCCTCGCCGGCACCCGGCTGCTGCGCGAGCCCGAGCGCGAGGGGGAGCGGCCGGCGCTGGACTGGGTCGGCGGCGTCCTCTCCGCCAGCGGCCTCGCGGTCGTCGTCTTCGCGGTCCTGCAGGCGAGCAACTGGGGCTGGCTGGCACCGCGCAGCTCGCCGCTGACCCCCTTCGGCTTCTCGCTGACCCCGTTCGTGATCGCCGCCGGCGGCCTGCTGTTGGCCGCCTTCGTCGCCTGGGAGCAGCGGCGCGAGCAGCATGGGCTCGAACCGCTGGTCCACCTGCGCCTGCTGCGGGTGCCGGCACTGCGCGGCGGCGTCGCCATGTTCCTCGCCCAGAACCTGGTGCTGATGGGGGTCTTCTTCACGATCCCGCTCTTCCTGCAGATCGTCCAGGGCCTCGACGCGCTCGAAACCGGGGTGCGGATGCTGCCCGCCTCGGCCGGCCTCTTCCTCAGCGCCATCGCCGGCTCCGCCCTGGCCTCGCGGTTCCCTCCGCGGCGGCTGGTCCGGATCGGCCTCGGCCTCGTCTTCGTCTCCACCCTGCTGCTGCTGGGGACGATCGAACCCGAACTCGACAACTCCTCGTTCCTGATCGCGATGGGGGTGCTCGGCATCGGCATGGGCCTGGTCGTCTCGCAGCTCGGCAACGTCGTCCAGTCGGCGGTCGGCGACCGCGACCGCAGCGAGGCCGGCGGCCTGCAGAGCACCGCCCAGCAGCTCGGCTCCTCGCTCGGCACGGCGCTGCTCGGGGCGATCGTGATCACCGGCCTGATCGCCGCCTTCACCGCCAACGTCGCCGCCGACCCGCAGATCTCCCAGAACGTCAACCAGCAGCTCGAGGTCAGGCTCAGCGCCGGCGGCAGCTTCGTCCCCGCCGCCGAAGTCAGGACCGCGGCAACCGAGGCGGGGCTGCAAGCGCCGACCGTCGACGCCCTCGTCGGCCACTACGAAGACGCGCAGCTGGAGGCGCTGAAGCTGGCCTTCCTGGTCGCCGCCCTCCTCGCCCTGGGGTCCTTCTGGACGACGCGGCGGCTGCCGGCGACGCGCTTGCAGAGCGCCGGCACGGGGTAGCGTCAGCGGGTAAGCGAACGAAGGGAAGGCGAATCGATGGCCACTTCACTTGACGGAACCGTCGCCCTCGTCACCGGCGCCAGCAGCGGCATCGGCGAGGCGACCGCGCGGGCGCTGGCGGCGCAGGGGGCGAAGGTCGCGGTGGCGGCGCGGCGCCTGGAGCGGCTGCAGCGGCTGGCGAGCGAGATCGGCGGCGAGGGACAGACGGCGCTGACGATCGAGTCCGACATCAGCGACCCCGAGCAGGCGATCGGCGCGGTCGAGCGCACGGTCTCCGAGCTGGGCCGGCTCGACCTCGTCGTCAACAACGCCGGGGTGATGCTGCTGGGGCCGATCGAGGACGCCCCCACCGAGGAGTGGGAGCGGATGATCGACCTCAACCTCAAGGGGCTGATCAACACCACCCACGCCGCTCTCCCCCACCTGCTGGCGGCCGCCGCCGACTCCGGGCGCGGCTGCGCCGACGTCGTCAACATCAGCTCCGTCGCCGGCCGCGTCGCCCGCGCCGGCTCCGGCGTCTACAACCTGACCAAGTTCGGCGTCGGCGCCTTCAGCGAGTCCTTCCGCCAGGAGTTCGCCAGCCGCAAACTGCGGATGACGATCGTCGAGCCCGGCGCCGTCGACACCGAGCTCTCCGACCACATCCGCGACGGGGTCCGCGAGCAGGTGCGCCAGCGCTTCGCCGAGATCCAGATGCTCGAGGCGAGCGACATCGCCGACGCGATCGCCTACGCGGTCACCCGCCCCTGGCACGTCTCCCTCAACGAGATCCTGATCAGGCCGACTGAGCAGCAGGGGTAGGCGTCCGCTTCAGCGGCTGCAGCCGCTCCCTTTCGACCTTCGCCAGTTTGCGTTTCAGCCGCAGGAACTGCCGCTCCTGCTCGGGCGTGCGTTCATAGCCCTCGTAGGCGAGGTTGGTCTCCTCCAGCGGGTCGTTCTCGAGGTCGTACATCTCCCACTGCGGTGGCTTCTTGCCTTCGACGTCGTAGTACCTGGCCAGCTTCCAGCGCCGTTCGCGGATCGCGACGATGTGGTTCGGCGGTTTCGGGTACGGGCCGCGGGCCTGGCCGGACTGGAAGTCGTCGTAGGTGAAGACGACGTAGTCCTGCGCCTTCTTCCGCTTCGCGGGTTTGAGGACGAGCTCGGAGTAGTCGACTCCCTCCCAGTCGGCGCGGGCCGATTTCGGCGCCGCCGCGAGGCTGGCCAGGGTCGGCAGCAGGTCGACGTGGGAGACCAGCGCGCTGGTTTTCTCAGGCCGCGGGAACAGCTTCGGGTTGGAGTAGACGAGCGGCACCCGCAGCGCCTCCTCGTAGGCGTTGAAGTTCTTCTGGCGCAGGCCGCCGTGGCTGAGGCCCATCTCGCCGTGGTCGGAGGTGCGGATGATCAGGGTGTTGTCGAACAGCCCTTTCTGTTCCAGCTTGTCGAGCACGTTGACCAGGTAGCTGTCTGAGGAGCGCATCAGGTTGCCGTAGAAGTTGAGGTAGTTGCGTTTTTCCTGCGGCGTCTTCACTTTCCCGGTGAGGTTGAAGATGCGGAGGAATTCCGCCTGCACCGTGGGCTTGGTCGCGAGGTCTTCGGCGACCGTCCGCGGCAGGCCGATGTCACCCTCCAGCCAGGACTTGTCGTAGTCGTCTTCACCGAAGCCCGAGCCCGGGTAGAAGAGGACGTCGTGGGGGTTGACCAGCGAGATCACCATGAAGAACGGCTCCTGCTGGGCCGCGGTCGAGTCGAGGTACTGCAGCGCGCCCTCGGTCCCGGCCGCCGCTTCGCCGACCGATTCGATGAAGCGGCCGTCGTTGTTGACGCTGCCGCCGCCGGCCTCGGGGACGCTCTGGTTGGCGCCGGCGTCGGGTGGGTCCCAGCGCGAGAAACCGTACTTTTCGAGATCGGACGGTTCCGCCTTTTCGCCGCTCGGTTTCGAGCAGTGCCACTTGCCCTTGTAGACCGTGTGGTAGCCCGCCGCCTTCATCACCGTCGCCAGGTTCGGCAGGTCGGTCGGCAGGTTGACCTGGGGGTATTCGGAGGCCGGCATGTTTTCCTCGAGCGTGTACTTGACCCCGTGCTGGGCGGGGAAGTAGCCGGTCATCAGGGTCGAGCGGGCGGGAGAGCACATGCAGGCGTTGGTGTAGGCGTGTTCGAAGCTGAGGCCGTGGTTGCGCAGCCGCCGCATCCCCGGCAGGTTCTGGCGCAGCCAGTTTGGCGGGAAGTGCTGGATCGCCCGCTCCTGGTCGGTGAGGAAAAGGACGACGTTCATCCCGGCGACGTCGTTGCCCTGCCCCCCCGCGGCGGCGAGCGCCCGCTCGACCCCCGAGCCGCCGCTCTGAGCGAGCAGCGCCGCGGCGGCGGCGCTGGCCCCGGTCCCGAGCAGCTGCTTGCGGGTCAGCCCGTCCTTGTGCTCATCCGAACCGCTCATTTGCCCCTCCTGAAGATGTCGACGGCATTGCTGCCGAACGAGGTCGAGTAGAGATAACGGCCGTCGGCGCTGAGGGCGATCGAACTGACCCCGCGCAGGGCCCGGGCGCGGGTGCACCCCGGCAGCGAGGGCGGCGCCTGGCAGCCGGCGGTGCCCGGCAGCTGTTCCACCGCGCCCGACCTGCGGTTGCGGGAGAGGACGTCGATCGCCCCCGACTTGAAGGCCGCGGCGTAGACGTTGGCCCCGTCGGAGGAGACCGCCAGCCCCTCCGGGGCGACCAGCGCCCGGCCGAAGGAGCAGCCGGCGGCACGCAGGTAGACCAGGCAGCCGGCGGTGCCTTCCTTCTGGGCCAGGGCGCCGGTGGTGCCGGCGCGGCCGAAGCTGGTGACGCTGTTGGAGAGCAGCGAGGTGACGTAGACGTCGTCGTCGCCGGGGCTGACCGCGACCGCGTTGGCACCGCCCAGCTGCAGCCCGGTGACGCAACCGGCGAGGGCAGCGTTGACGATGCAGCCGCTGCCGTCGGTCGCCTGGGTAAGGGCGCCGCTGGAGGGGTTGCGGGAGAAGACCGCGACCGCGTTGGAGAGGGCGCTGGCGACGTAGACGCTGTTGCCGTCGCCGCTGATCGCCATCCCCTCCGGGGCGCCGAGGGCGAGGCCGACGGCGCAGCCGCCGCCGCTGGTTTCGGCGACGCAGCCGGCCGTGCCGGAGAGCTGCGTCAGCGCCCCGGTGGCCTGGTCACGGGCGAAGACGGCGACCTCGTTGCCGAAGAAGGAGCCGACGTAGACGTTGTTGCCGTCGGGGCTGACCGTGACCACATCGGGGCCGACCAGCGCCCGGCCGCTGCCGCAGCCGGGGATCGGCAGCCCGGAGATGCAGCCGGCGGCGCCGGGGAGCTGGCTCAGCGCGCCGGTCGCCGGGTTGCGGCGGAAGACGGCGATCGAGTTGCTCTCGCGCGAGGTCGCGTAGACGTTGCGGCCGTCGGGGCTGAGCGCTACCGAGTTGGGGCCGTTGAGCCCGGTTGCCGCGGCGCAGCCTTCGGCGGCTTCGGCGGCGACGCATCCCGCCGTGCCCTGCAGCTGGGTCAGGGCGCCGCTCTTGGCGTCGCGGGCGAAGACGGCGACGGCGTCGCTGCGCGAGGAGGCGACGTAGGCGTTGCGGCCGTCGGGGCTGAGCGCGATCGCGCGCGAGCCCATGAACGGTCCCGGGCCCTGCAGCGCCCGCGCCTTGCCGCAGCCTCCGGCCGGCGCCGAGCGGTCGACCAGGCAGCCCTGGGCGCCCGGCAGTTGCTTCAGCGTTCCCCGGCCCGAACGGTGCCCGCCAGGCCGCCGGGCGGCGGCGGCACGGGCGCCGCCCTCGCCGACCTGGAGGTTGCCGACGACGCCGATCCGGAAGCCGAGCCAGGGGTAGGTGGCGGTGAAGAAGGTGTCGTCCTGCGGCTGCAGCCCGACCGCCGAGAGCCAGAGCTGGTAGGCGCCGGCGTTGGCGATGCCGCCGTGCAGCCGCCGCCAGACCCGGCCGGGGCCGCCGCGCCCGCTCGGCGGCGCGGTGATCGTGTCGGTCCACTCGACCGCGTTGCCGCCCTGGTCGAGGGTGCCCCAGGGCGAGAGGGTCTTGGCCTGGCCGACCGTGCTGAGGCTGCCCTGGTAGGCCTTGGCGTAGGCCGAGGCCGAGAGGCCCAGCGGGTTGACGCTGGCGCAGTCTTCCTGCGGCTGGATCGCCGCCGGGCACCAGCTCGGCGCCGGCACGGCGGAGGCGTGGTAGGTCGCCAGCGGTTGCGTCGAGGAGTTGGTGACGTCGCCGTTTTCCGGGTTCAGCGTCGTCGGCGCCGGCGCCGTGGCGGTGCCGTCGCCGAACACGCCCGGGTTGGTCGGGTACTTCCAGTAGGAGTAGGTGCCGCCGCCGCTGGGGTCGTAGTAGGCGGCCTTGATCCACTCGTTCTGACTCGGCAGGACGAAGCCGGTGCTGGGGCCGCGGGTCGTCGCCCGCTTCCTCATGTCGTACATCCCCCGCTCGGTCCGGGGCGAGAGCCGCACCTTGTAGGTGACGTAGGCGAAGCCGTTTTCGCTGCTGGCCCGCTTCGAGAGCAGGCGGCCGTTGTAGAGCGAGTTGACGAAGCGCGCCGCCCGCAGGAAGTTGGCGAAGCCGTAGGGCTTGTCGGCCCATTCCGGTGAGGCGACCGTGTAGTGGCGGCCAGGGGCGGCGCCGGAGGAGAAGTCGATCTGGCCGAACTTGGGCCAGGCGGCGGCACTCTCGTTTTCGCTGTAGAGCTTGTGTCGGTTGCGCCCCAGCGGGTCGGCGGTGTTGAGGAACGCCACCCACTGGGCAACGGTGACCTCGAGCTGGCCGATCCCGTAGCGGTACTTGACCGCGCCGACCATCTGGCAGGCGGGAGCTTTCTCTTCCTGCGGCGCTTCTGCGCAGTTGCGGTAGATCGCGTCGGCGAAGGGCACGATCCCGACCGAGGGATTCCCCGGGGCGCCGACCTGGGCCGTCTTGAAGGTGAGGACCGCCGGCTTCGGAGCCGCGAGCGACGATGCCGGCCCGGCCAGCGCGGCGAAGGCGACGACGGCCAGCACCATCCCCACGCGACCGCGCAGGGATTCGGGAGCTGCGGTACAGGTCGACATCTGCCTCCATTCGGCGCCGGGTTGGATCCCCACCAACAGCGAGCATGACAGTAGCCCCAGCATCAGTCGGCTTTTTGTCCGCAGCGAGGGTTGGCCCGCAGGGTGCTACCAGCTGCGGGCGAGCCAGGTCCTGAACGCCGGCCCGGCCAAGGGCACGTCGGGAGCGCCGGGGAAGGAGACGGCGAGCGAGCCGCTCCAGGTCTTGGCGCCGGAGGCTTCGCGCCGGAGGTAGCCGCTGCCGCTGAACGGGGGCGGCGGTTCGAGCGTGGCGAAGCTGAGGGCGCTGTCGCTGGCGAAGCTGGCGGCGGGGCCACGCGCGAGGACCTTCCTGAAGATCCCCAGCCTCCCCTTGGATTCGTAGGCGGTGGCCACGAAGGTCGCCGGATCGTCGCCGCGGCGGCTGGCGTAGAGATAGTGAGCGACGAGGCCGGAGCGCGAGCCCGCTTCGAAGGAGGTCCGTTTCGGACCGGCGCCGGGGTGCGAGCGATGCGCCTCTCCTGAGTGAGCGCAGTGCAGGGCGTCCGGAGTGGAGACGGTGCCCTTGACGCGATCGGCGTGGGCCGCGGTGAAACCGCCCTCGCCCTGGAACTCGAAGGAGCCGACGAAGACGCCGTGGCGGTGGCTGAAGCGGTCGGGCCCGTGGCAGCCGCGCTGGCGCGGGCCGTAGCTGACGCGGCCACTGGGCCGGAAGCGCATCTCGACCCGGCCGAGCTCGCCGAAGCTGGCCTCGATGTTCGTGCCGCCCTGCTTCACGTGGGCGATGTAGTCGACCCAGGCGCCGCGCTTGGGATTCGAGCCCTTTGCCCGGGTCGCCTGGATCGAGGTGCTGAAGCCGACGGCGAGGACGGAGATCCGGTAGCCGTGGCTGCCGCCGAGGCCGAAGTGCTCCACCGACGCGGAGCCACTCGCCGGCGACAGGAGCAGGCCGAGCACGGCGACGGTCAGGGGCAGGCAACCGCGGAGGAGCCGCCTCACCTGACCCGCCCCGCCTCGTGGTAGAGCCGGGCTACGGCCTTGCCGAAGTAGGGGCCGTAGTCGGTCAGCGGGTCGTCGCCGTAGCCGTTGGAGGTGACGCCGTCGATCCGGTTGCCGGAGATCACCCAGGCCCCGCCGGAGGCGCCGCCGGTGACTTCGCACGGGATCGCCAGGTCGAGCGGGCCGGACTGGGTGAAGGCCTCGAAGCCGTGGCCCTCGAAGGGCACCTGCGGGCAGCGCTGCAGGGTCGCGCCGGTGAACGGGCGCGCCACCGGGTAGCCGTAGACGTCGAAGTCCTGGGCCGGCGAGAGCCCGGAGACGAACCTGTCGGCGCCGACCGCCGCGGCCAGCGTCTGGCCGCGTTCGTTGCGGCCGACGACCGCCATGCCGACGTCGTAGTTGAGGTTTTCGTGGTGCAGCCAGCCGGGGGTGGTGCCGATCCAGTGGGCGACGAAAGCGCCGAAGGGCCGTTCGCCGTAGCGGTAGCCGGGCACGAAGACCCACTTGCGCGAGGCCCAGCGGCCTTCGTCGTAGACGCAGTGCCCGGCGGTGACGACGAGGCTGAGGTTGGGCGCTTCGACCGAAGTCCCGGAGCAGCGGAAGCGCTCGCCGGCGCTGTCGGTGCCGAAGATCACCCCGTACTGGCTGAAGCCCGGCGCCGCCGGTTCGGCGATCGTTTCCGTCGCCGCCCGGGCGCTGCCGGCGAAGGCCAGCGAGGCGAGCAGGGCGCAGACGGCAACGACTCTTCGCACGTTCGGCATCCTGCCACAGCCCGGACGGCCGAGCGACGGCCGTCGCGAGCGCAACCGCGAACCGGCGATCAGCGAGAGAAGGACCCGAGGCCGGGCTGAGGCATCTCGAAGCAGCCCAGGCAGGAGGAGACGTGGATCGCGTCGGTGCCCGACGCGCTGCGCCGTTCCGCCGAGCGGCGCTCGACCTCCGCCATCTCCAGCCGGCACCTTTCGGTGACCTCCATCCCTTCCTGCAGACCCTCGAAATCGAGCACCATCGGCGTCCGCGTCAGGTGGAAGTTCTCGTCGGAGCCGATCATCCTGGCCGCGGCCGAGGCGGTGAAGTCGTCGATGAAGGCCTGCGCGTACTCGCCCACCAGGTGCTCGGCCAGCTCCGGGCTTTCTTCGAGCAGCTTGCTCCACTCGTCGGTCTCGACCAGGTGGCGCTCCGTTGCCCGGTACACGTGCTCGATGGCGCCGCGGACTTTGCGCTCTTCGACGAGTTCGGCGCAGTCGAACTCGACCAGGCGCTTGGCGTGGTGGGAGACGTTCGGGGTTGCCTCGCCCAGCTCCCGGCCCATTTCGGCGGGGCTGGCGGCCCGCTCGGTGAGGATGCGAAGGATGGCAGCGCGCAGCGGATGCGACACCGCCTTGAGTCGGTTGTGGGTGGTCTGCCTGTGCTTGACCTTGCTCGCCATCTCGTCTCCTTTACGAATATTGATCGTTTAAGGGTAGCCCCTGAAATAAAGAAGTTATTGCTCATTCCGCTTTACGTGTTTTAACCGTTGTAACAGCACACACCGGTGCCTCGGTCACGCGATCACCACACCCAACCCGAGGAGGTGAGCGCGATGAAGATCACGGCTACGAGTCATCAGATCCCTGCTGTCCAGATCGGCAAGGCGGGCTGAGGCACCCGTCTCGGGGGGCCGGGCGCTCGGCGCCGGCCCCCCTCGACCCCTGGCTGTGGTAGATCACCGCTGATGAATCCCAGCTCCCAAGACCCCGCCCGCGTCGCCTACGACGCGATGGCTCCCTTCTATGACGACTTCACCTCGGCCTACAAGGCGGAGTCGTGGACCGGCAGCCTCGCCGCGAAGGCGGAGGCGCTCGGGCTGCGGGGCCGGCGCCTGCTGGACGTCGGCTGCGGCACCGGCAAGAGCACCGCGCCGATGCTGGCCCGCGGCTGGGAGGTGAGCGGCTGCGACATCTCGGTGGGGATGCTGGCGCTGGCGCGCGAACGGCTCGGCGACTCGGTGGAGCTGGCCGTGGCCGACGTCCGCGAGCTGCCGGTGCTCGGCGAGTTCGACCTCGTCTGGGCGCTCAACGACACGCTCAACTACCCGCTCGGCGACGGCGACCTGAAGGCGGCGCTGAGTGGGATGGGGCGCAACCTGGCGGCGGGCGGCATCGTCCTCTTCGACCTCAACACGATCTCGGCGTTCCGGTCCAGCTTCTCGGTCGAGGACACCCGCGAGGTGAACGGGCGGCGGATGAGCTGGCGCGGCCTCTCGGCCCCTGACGCCCCATCTGGATCGACCTTCGAGGCGCGGGTCGAAACCTCGGAGGGCGACGGCAGGCCCCATCTGCACCGCCAGCGCCACTACCCCGAGGCCGAGGCCCTGGAGGCGCTGGAGCAAGCGGGGCTGCGCTCGCTGCAGGTCTGGGGCGACATCGAAGGCGAGCAGGGACAGCCGCTGGACGAAGAGCGCCACCAGAAGGCGATCTACCTGGCCCGGAGAGATGGCTGAGGGCGCGTAGCTCAAGTTCCGCCCCCGGGGGTCGATCAGTTCATAGGCATGATCGACCTCCCCTCAAAGGCCAGGCGCCTCGTCCTCGCCGGCGGTGCGGTCCTCGCGCTCGCCTTCCTCGCCTTCGCCCTGCACGCGGCGACCGGCTTCGGCGGCTCCGGCCTCGACTCGCTCTTCGACGAGTGGGTCTACGACGGGGTGATGCTCGGCGCCGCCGCCTCGTGCCTGCTGCGGGCGGCGCTGGTGCGGCGCGAGCGCGGGGCCTGGGTGCTGATGGGGCTGGCGCTGGCGATCTGGACCGCGGGCGAAATCTATTACGAGCTCGCCTTCACCGGTGCCGCTTCGGTGCCGGTACCCTCCCCCGCCGACGCCGGCTACCTGCTCTTCTACCCGGTCGCCTACGTCAGCCTGATCCTCCTCATCCGTGCCCGCGGCGGCTCCTTCTCCGGCGCCCAGTGGCTGGACGGGGCGATCGTCGGCTCCGCCGTCGCCGCCCTCGCCGCGGCGCTGGTGATGGGCCCGATCGTCGCCGCCAGCACCAGCGGCAGCAGCCCGGCGGTCGCCACCGACCTCGCCTACCCGATCGCCGACCTGACCCTGCTGGCGCTGGTCGTCACCGCCTCCTCCTTCACCGGCTGGCGGCCCGGCCGCAGCTGGCTGACCCTCGCCGCCGGCCTCGCGGTGCTGGCGGTCTCCGACAGCCTCTACCTGCTGCAGTCGGTCGAAGGGACCTACGTCGAAGGCGGGATCCTCGACGCCGCCTGGCCGCTCGGCGCCCTGCTGCTGGCGACCGCCGCCTGGATGGTGCCGGCGCCGCGCCGGCGCGGGCGGGCGCGGGGCCTGCGCACGGTCGTGATCCCGGCGGCGGCGGCGCTGGTTGCGATCGGGCTGCAGCTCGCCGACCGCTTCACCAGCGTCTCCGCCCTGGCCACCGGGCTCTCGCTGCTGACCCTGCTCTGCGTGGTGGTGCGGATGGCCTGGTCCTACCAGGAAAACCAGCTGGCGCTGCGGGCCAGCATCCACGAGGCGCGCACCGATGCCCTCACCGGCCTCGGCAACCGCCGCCGGCTGATGACCGAGCTGGGGCGGACAGCCTCGCGGTCCCCCGACGACGGCCGGCTGCGGCTGCTGGTGATGTTCGACCTCGACGGCTTCAAGGCCTACAACGACGCCTTCGGCCACCCCGCCGGCGACGCTCTGCTGAGCCGGCTCGGGCGCCGCCTCGCCGCCTTCGCCGGCCAGCGCGGCAACGCCTACCGTCTCGGCGGCGACGAGTTCTGCCTGCTCGCCGAGTGCAGCGCCGCCGAGGTCGACGGCCTCGTCGCCGGCGCCGCGGCGGCGCTCTCCGAGCGCGGCGACGGCTTCCTCGTCAGCGCCTCCCACGGCAGCGCCCTGCTGCCCGGCGAGGCCGGCACCCGCGAGGCGGCGCTGCAGCTCGCCGACCGCCGCATGTACGCGCACAAGAGCCGCGAGCGGACCTCCGCCGGGACACAGACCCGCGACGTGCTGATGACGGCGCTGCGCGAGCGCCAGCCGGAGCTGCACGCCCACCTCACCGACGTCGCCCGGCTCGCCGTCCGCGTCGTCGAGCAGCTGCGGATGACCTCCGAGCAGCGCGACGAGGTCCTGCGCGCGGCCGAGCTCCACGACACCGGCAAGATGGCGATCCCCGACGCGATCCTCAACAAGCCCGGCCCGCTCGACGAGCACGAGTGGGAGTTCATGCGCAAACACACCCTGGTCGGCGAGCGGATCATCGCCTCGGCGCCGGCGCTGGCGCCGATCGCCCGCCTGGTCCGCTCCAGCCACGAGCGCTGGGACGGCAGCGGCTACCCGGACGGCTTGCGCGGCGAGCAGATCCCGCTCGGCTCGCGGGTGGTCGCCGTCTGCGACGCCTACGAGGCGATGATCGCGGCCCGCCCCTACCGCGCGCGGAAGTCGCCGGCGCAGGCGCGGGCGGAGCTCGCCCGCGCCGCCGGCAGCCAGTTCGACCCCGCGGTCGTCGCCGCCTTCGAGGCGGCGATCACGCTCCCGAGTAGCGCAGCGAGCCCGGAGTCGTCAGCGTCTCACCCGTCTCCAGCAGGGTCTTGAGGCCGGAGAGGATCATCGGCCAGCCGCCGAAGAGCTCGGAGTTGGCGCCGGCATCGAGCTGATCGTGGGTGACCGCGAGCCGGCAGGAGTCGCCGACCGGCTCGATCTCCCAGGTCACCCGCGAGGTCCCTTCGCGCTGGACGTCCTCGCTCCAGAGCGCGGTGAAGCTCTGGACCAGCCGCCGCGGAGGATCGACCTCGAGGTTCTCGCCGCTGGCGATGTCGATCACGCCCGGGACCCCGGAGCGGTACTCCGAGCCGGCGGTCCACTCGGAGACCGTCGCCACCCCGAAGCTGTACCTGCCGCGCATCTCGCCGTCGGTGATCGCCTCCCAGAGGCGCTCCGGCGTCGTCTTGATGTAGACCTCGAACACCGTCATCGTGCCGCGGCCGCCGACCACCGTGTAGAGCTGCTCGTCGTTCATCCGTCGTCCTCCTCGAGTTCGTCTTTGAGCGCGCTGAGCGCCGAGGCCCAGGGCTCCGCGTACTTGCTCACCCAGCGGTCGTGGACGCGCCGGATCGGGACGGGGTTGAGGAAGTGCAGCTTCTCGCGGCCGCGCCGCCTCGTCGTCACCAGGCCCGCCTCCTCCAGCACCCGCAGGTGCTTCATCACACCGAAGCGGGACATCGGCACTCGCCCCTCCAGCTCGCTCAGGGACTGCCCGTCGCGCTTGAACAGCGCGTCGAGCAGGCCGCGGCGGGTCGGATCGGCCAGCGCCTTGAACACCTCGTCCATGGCACGACTATAGGTGACCTTTTAGTCACATGTCAAGGCGGCGTGATCAGGGCTACCGGCAGCGCCAGGCCGGCGGCGCGGCGCAGGGTGGCGATGCGGCGGCCGGGCTGGACCGCGGCGCGGACCTCGCTGACGCGCTCGCCGAGGCCGGCGACGGTCGCCTCGAGGTCGGGGGCCGCGAAGGCGAGGCCCCAGAAGAAGGCGGGTCGATCGGGTCCCCCGCCTCGCTCGATCGCCTCCGGCGGCTCCTGCGCGACCTCGAGGATCGTCGCGCCGAGGCGGAAGAACGCCTGCCGCGGCGCCCCGGCCGGGGTCGGCTCCTCGCGGACCCGGCGCAGGTCGAGGCCGGCTCCCTGCAGTGCCGCCACCGTGCGCTCGAGCGCCGGGCTGATCGCGACCACGTGGTCGAGGACAGCGATGCCGTTGGGATGGGGCGCCCGCTCGGGCGGAGGCGGGCGCTCCGAGCTGGTCGTCGGCAGCCCGTCGAGCTCGGTCGTGGCGGCCTCGCGCAGCGACCAGCCGGCGAGCCCCTTGCCGGCCTCGGCGCCGGCGAGCCGGATCCGCACCTGGCCGACCACGAAGGCGTCGCCCTCGAGCTCGAACCCGAGCGCCGCCCAGGCCGCCGGCTCGTCGGCGATCGTCAGCTCGTCGACGGTCACGGTCACGGGCGAACCGTAGCCCCTCAGTCGTCCCCTGCGAGCTGGCCGAGCGTGTGGCCGCTGAGCACCGAGCGCGGCTGTTCGGCGACGACGTCGGAGCCGGGGCGGGCCTGCTCGTCGCGGCGCTTGATCAGCAGCCACTGCGGCTTGGCGCCGGGGCGGGTGCGCTGCAGGGCGAAGCCGCCGCGCAGCTTCTCGCCGTGGAGGACGAAGACGGCGTGGCCGCGCTCCAGCGCCCGCGGCCAGGCGACGCGGCCGCCCTGCTCGTAGCGGCCGCGGTCCCAGACGATCACCCGGCCCTCCCCCAGCGCCCCCTCGAAGTCGTTGTGGGAGAGGGCGTGGTCGCCGACCTCGACGGCGAGGCGCTTGACCGCGGGGTCCAGCGAGGGGCCCTTCGGCAGCGCCCAGGAGCGCATCGCGCCGCCGACCTCGAGGCGCAGGTCGAAGTGGTGGGCGCTGGCGGCGTGCTCCTGGACGACGAAGGCGCCGGCGCTGACGCCGCGAATCGCGAACTGCTCGTGGCCCTCGACCTTGACCGGCTCGCTCACCACCTCCTCGACCCGCGCCACTGCCGGTCCCTCGCGCAGGAACGCCAGCAGCTCCGCGACCGCCTGCCCGGAGCCCTCGGCGTGGACCAGCAGCTCACCGTCCTCGCCGTTGCGCACCCAGCCCATCGCCCCGAGCCGGTGCGCCCGCTCGACCGTCGCCGCGCGGAAGCCCACCCCCTGCACCTCGCCGCGGACGCTGGCCCGCACCGCGGTCGCGCCCGCGGCCGACCGCTCAGCCACGGCGGGCCAGGTACTCGTCGAGCCGACGGCTCTTTTCGGTGTCCTCGTAGACCTCGTACTCGCGCAATTTGCCCCAGGCGATGTGGCCCCAGATCACGTAGCGGTTGTCGTAGACCCGCCCGTCCGCGGGGTCGTCGAGGTGGATCTGGCCGCGGACGCAGATCGTCTGCCGCCAGGGGAACCCCTTGAGCACGACCTCGTCCGGGTAAATCTTCAGCCCGAGGCTGACGAAGCGGTCGAGCCAGGCTTCCAGCTCCCGCTTGTTACTTGCCCCCGGCGCGAACGAGCTCTCGCCCGGGAAGGTGAACTTGATGTCGTTGGCGTCCATCGCCAGCGTCGGCCCGGGGTCCCCGGCGCGGATCGACTCCATGTTGCGGGCGATCATCTTCCCGGCCAGCCACGAAAGCATCGGCGCTCCCTCCGTTGGTTGTCGCCCGGAGGCTAACTCGCCGCCCGCTCCTCTGTAGGACACTGGTCCCGTCCATGAGCGCCATCGCCAACGCCGAGCCGGTTTCGCTGTGGTGGGTCGCCCTCGACGCCGCCCAGCCCGGTGCGGGCGAGCCGGAGGCGGACCTGACGCCGCCGGAGCGCCGCCGCGCCGACGACTTCCTGCGCCCGCTCGACCGGCGGCGCTTCGTCGCCGCTCGGGGGGCGCTGCGCCGCCTGCTCGCGGGCGAGCTGGGCTGCGCCGCGGACGCGGTGCCGCTCGTCGCCGACAGCCGCGGCAAGCCCGGGCTCGCCGGCACCGAGCTGAAGCTCAGCGCCTCCCGCAGCGCCGGGGTGGCGCTGTTCGCGCTGAGCTGGACGCTGGAGGTCGGCGTCGACGTCGAGGCGATCCGAGAGGGCGTCGACATCGACCGCATCGCCGCCAAGTTCTTCTCCGCCGCCGAGCGGCGAGCGCTGGCGGCGCTGCCGGCCAGACAACGACGCGCCGCCGCATTTCAGTGCTGGACGCGCAAGGAGGCCTACGCCAAGGGCACCGGCGAGGGCCTGGCCTCCTCCCTCGGCGCCACCGACGTCGGGATCGGCGCTCGCAGCGCGATCGGCTCCGGCTGGTCTGTCCACCAGGTCGACCTCGCGCCCGGGCTGGCGGCTGCGGTCGCCGGCTCCGCGGCCGCCGGCTGGTCGCCGCAGGCCCCCCGCAGACTCGAAACCCGGGCAGCGCCTCAACCCTGCGGCTGACAGCTGTTCAGCAGGGTGCCGCTGAGGTCGGTGCCGTCGCCGAAGGCAACTTCGAATTGATCGGTGAAATCGCCGTTTGGGCACTCCGCGCTCAGGTAGGAGTGCTGTTTGCCCTTGTAGGTCCACCTGCGGCCGAACGTGAGTTCAAAGCCCGTCAGCGAGCCGTAGCCGCCGACCAGCTTGGGAACCGTCGCGGTGATCCGGTAGGCGTACTTGCCGCTGTCCTTGGCGAGCTTGGCGACGACGACGAGAGCGGTCGGCGCCGGCACGTCGACGTAGGCGTAGAAGAGCATCTCCGAATAGCCGCCGACGGTCGGGCCGTTGAAGGCCAGCAGCACGCCCTTGGCGTCGATGAAAGCCTGTTCGGGGAATGCGGCTTGAGCGCTGGCACGCCCCTTTCCGATCAGGGCCGGGCCGCAGGCCTTCATCGCGTGGGAGGGCGAGGATGCCTTGATCTGCGCCAGCGTGCAGCTCGGCAGCCCCGTGGATTCGATCCTGAAGTGCTTGTCGATCTGCAGGTGAACGGTCTGGGCCGGCGGCACATGGCTGCCGTCGACGGTTGCCACCGAGTCGTTCCCATGGAAGCTGATCGGCGCGAACTTGTCCTTCGGCATGACCTTGGGGCTGAACGCGCCCTCGGCGTGGAGCACCAGATTGCCGGCGCGGACGGTGGTCGAGTTGCCGGCAGCGAGGATCGCGCTCGCCGAGGCGCCGCCGAATACCGCTATCGCCGTCAGCGCAATGAATGCCGTCTTTCCCCTGCGAGTTTGCTTCATCTTCTTCCTCCCGCTCGTCTCGTGGTCAGGCATCGTCGGAGCCCCCGTGTTCGGCCGTGTGCTTCTGTGGCGCCCCGAACCCCGAGCGGACCGCTTCGCGCCCGCGGTGCAGATGCGACTTCATCGCGGCGCGGCTGAGGCCCAGCGCCTGGGCCGTCGCCGCTCCCGACAGGCCCTGGATGTCACGTAGAACGACGACGGCACGCTGGTCGGGGGGAAGCGCTGCGATGGAATCGACGATCCGCTCCATCTCCAGGCGGGCGAGCGCCTCTTCTTCGGCCGAAGGCCCGACCGAGCTGGCGGGGACCGGCCTGCGAAGTGCGAGCCGCGATCTGCGGATGCACTCGTTGCGCACGATCTGGAACATCCACGACGCGAGCGCTGCGGTGGCCCGCAGCGTGCCGATCTTTCGGTAGAGGACGATCAGCGCCTCCTGCGTTGCGTCTTCGGCGTCCTCGGGCGTCGCACAGAGAGTGTGGGCGAAGCGCCTCACGTGTGCATGCGAGCCGGAGAGGAGCGTCGCGATCGCAACGGGATCGCCCTCTTGGGCCGCGCTTACGACCTGCTCGGTGGGCCAAGCGGCACGGCTCACGGTGCGGCCCAAGCGTCCAAGACGACGGTGGTCATGCTGAGCGTCCCCCCTCTGATCGATCGAGTGTCAACGCAGATAAGAGTCCTTCGCTGCGAAAAGGATTCAAAGAGCTGGATCGGCGCCAGCCAGGTGTGAATCCGCTTCACGGCGCACGGGAGCCGACGCCGCCGGGCTCTGATCGGGCGGCGTGTCGCGCCCGCTTCGCGAGAGGTAGTAGACGAAGCCGGCGATGACGAGGGAAAAGGCGAGGCTGACCGGGCCAGTGCCGAGAGCGAGGCCGCCGCGAGCGGAGGAGACCGAGAGCCAGTCGGCGACGGAGGCGCCGAGCGGGCGGGTGACGACGTAGGCGAACCAGAAGGCGAGGATCGGGTTCATCGCGAAGCGGAAGTAGCCGAGCGCCGGCACCGAGATCACCGCGGCGAAGAGCAGGATCGAGCCGAAGTAGCCGAGGCCGAAGGTGGTGGCGGTGAGGTCGCCGGCGGCGGTGCCGAGGGCAAAGGTGGCGAGCACCGTGGCCCAGTAGAAGAGCTCGCGGCGGGGCGTGTGGATGCTGTGGATCGAGAGCGTGCCCTCGCTCAGGTACCAAGTCCGGAAGACCACCGCGAGGACGATCGCGTAGAAGACCGTCGAGGCGATGTAGGGAACGCCCAGCCCGACGTGGAGGACGTCGGCGGCCATCGTGCCGAAGACGCCGACCATCGCCACCGCCAGCCAGTAGGCCCAGGGCACGTAGCGGTCCTTGCCGAGCTGCAGGTAGAGGGCGGCCGTGAAGGCGATCGCGCCGAGGACGACGGCGATCTCGGGCACCAGGCTGTGGACGAGGAAGTCCGAGGTCGACTCCCCCATCGCCGTGGTCAGCGCCTTGACGATCCAGAAGAAGGCGGTGACTTCCGGCACCTTGGAGAAGGCGTGGCGGCTGTCCCTGGGCCAGATCGGATTCATCGCGGCGGAGAATCATTTGCGCTCTCCCTTAAGGCCAGATGAGAATCCGCCGCGGTAGGGCTTCGGGGTCGACGAGGCATCGTCGCCTTTACGTCCGCATTTGTCAGGGCGTTTTATGTACTGACATAGGACCGGCGATGTACTTGATAGCGCGAGCGCAGCTCACGCAGCCAAGTACCGCTCCAGCCAAGCGGTTAGCCAAAGGAGCGGTACCGATGAAGAGACGTGCAACCAGAAGCCCTGGGAACCGAAAGCGGCAACTTTGGCCGACTCCCTCAATCGTCCTCGCCAGCGCCGCCCTGTTCATCGCACTCGGCGGCACGGCGTTTGCCGCAAGCGGCCTGATCCAGGCCGGGGAGATCGCGCCGGGCGCGGTCACGAGCAAGGCGATCAGAGCCGGAGCGGTCGAACCCAAGGACCTGAGCACGAGCACGCGAGCCCTGCTTGAAGCCGGCGCGCATGGCGAAACCGGGCCCGGCGGCAGCAATGGCGCCAACGGGGCGAACGGCCCAAACGGCGCCAACGGGACCAATGGGATCGACGGGACCGATGGCAGCAACGGGGTCGACGGAGCCAAAGGCAGCAACGGGACCAACGGGACCAACGGGACGATCGCGCCACTGTCGGCGACGAAAGGCCTGACCGCCCTCCCCACCGCCAGCCCCCCGACCACCGTGGTCGAACTGACGGTTCCGGCCGGCAGCTACGTCGTCTTGGCGAAGACGGACCTCTCGCATACCGGGGCCGGCGACAGCGTCGAATGCTCGCTGAAGGCCGGCGCCACCGCCATCGACCAGATCGCGATGAAGACGCTGCCGGCGCTCGCCGCGATACCGGCGTCGCTGCAAGCGGTCACCACGACGGCGTCCCCGACCCAGCTGAGCGTCCAGTGCAGCGTGCTGGTCGCCAACGGCGCGGCCAACTTCAGCAGCCTGATCGCGATCCCGACCGGCTAGGGCTCGCGCGGCGTCGGCGACCGCCGGCCTTGCGCTCCAACTGACGCGGGCTACCTTTAGGGGATCGCGACGAACACCCTCATCGCCGGCGCCACCGGCTTCATCGGCGCCCGGCTGGCTGCCTCGCTGGCGGGCTCGGAGTCGCGGGTCCGCTGCCTGGTTCGCGACCGCTCGAAGGCCCACTCGCTGACAGCGGCGGGCCTGGATCTCCACGTCGGCGACGTCACCGACGCGGCAAGCCTGGTGGGAGCGGCAAGGGACGTCGAGGTCGCCTACTACCTGGTCCACGCGATGGCCGGGGGCGGCGGCTTCGCCGAGCGGGAGCAGGTCGGGGCGCTGAACTTCGCCCAGATGGCCGGGCGCGAAGGCGTCGAGCGGGTCGTCTATCTCGGCGGACTTGGCGACGAGAGCAAGTCGAAGCACCTGCGAAGCCGCCACCAGACCGCGCGTGTCCTCGCCGCCGAGGGACCTCCGCTCACCTACTTCCGGGCGGCGATGGTGGTCGGCGCCGGCAGCGAGTCCTACCGGACCCTGCGCCACCTGGTCGGGCGGCTGCCGGTGATGATCGCCCCCACCTGGCTGCGGATAGCCACCCAGCCGATCGGCATCGAGGCCACGGTCGAGTACCTGCGGCGCGCTCCCGAGGTTCCCGAGTCGAAGGGCCGGGAGGTCCAGATCGGCGGCCCCGACGTCCTCTCCTACTCGGAGATGCTGGATCGGATGGCGATCGCGATGGGGGTGCGGCCGCGACGCAAGCTCCCGGTTCCCTTCATCACGCCGTGGCTGTCGGCACTCTGGCTCGGCCTGGTCACGCCGGTCGACACCAAGGTGGCGCGCCCGCTCGTCGAGGGCCTGACCACGGCGACCGTCGTCACCGACCCCTCGGGGGCCGAGCCGTTCGGCATTGCGCCGGAGTCGTTCGACGAGGCGCTGCGACGCGCGCTGGCCGAGGAAGAGGGTTCTCAAAGGGTGACGTAGGTTTTCTCATCTGCGCTCAAGGAAGACCGGCTGAGCCCCAGGCAGCTGCGCCGGGCCGACGACTGGTTCGCCCGCTACGGCAACTGGACCGTCTTCTTCTCGCGGATGCTGCCGCTGATCCGCACCTTCATCTCGCTGCCGGCCGGGGTGGCGAAGATGCTCTCTCAGCCCTGCGAGAAGCCCGGGTCCGGCTCGGCGATCGGCCCCGGTGCGTGGGGCGGGTGGGGCGGCAGGGGAACCAGGACCTGGTGGGCCTCGTCGGTCCTGACGTCGATCCGGCTCACCGAGAGGTAGCGCACCAGCCCGATCACGATCAGGGTCAGGCCCAGGGCCACCCCACCGGCACCGAAGCCAAGACCGCCGCGGCCGGGTTCCACGGCCATCCAGTCCGCAATCGACGCTCCCAGCGGCCGGGTGAGGATGTAGGCGAGCCAGAAAGCCAAAATCTCGTTCATGCCGAAGTACCGGTAGCCGATCGCCGGGATCGCGATCAGCGCTGCGAACAACACGGCCGAGGCGGAAAAGCCGAGATGCAGGGTGGTGGCGGTCATGTCTCCGGCGGCGGTGCCGAGGGCGAAGGTGGCGAGCACCGTGGCCCAGTAGAAGACCTCGCGACGGGTCGTGTAGATGCTGTGGATCGAGAGGGTCCCCTCGCTGCGGTACCAGGCGGCGAACACGATCCCCAGGACCACCAGGTAGAACGCCGTCGAGTCCAGGTACGGAATGCCGAGCCCGACGTGCAGGGCGTCAGCGGCCGAGGTTCCGAAGACCGCGACCATGACGACGACCAGCCAGTAGTTCCAGGCGACGTAGCGGTCGCGGCGGAATTGCAGCCGCAGCGCCACCCAGAGTCCGATCAGCATCAGCGGCACCGCGAGCGCCGGGCCGAGGATGCCGTTCAGGGAGTCCGAGGCCGCCTCGCCCATCCCCGTGGTCGCGATCTTGACGACCCAGAAGAAGAGGATTATTTCCGGCACCTTGGCAAGAACGCTCCTCCCCGCTGGGGTCGAGTCGTCGTCACGGCGCAGAGCGGGCGGCGAGAGCGCCGCCGAGAGGGTCTTCTGTCCTGAGTTGGAATTCATCGCTGGCTCCCTGGCGCGTCCGCGGCGGCGGACGGATCGAAGTGCGGATCGATGATCGGTTGGCGCTACACCGAGGGGGCCGGCAGGCTAGGGACGCCGCCTAAAGGCGAGATGAACCGTCGGCGCAGCGCGGGATCGCGCGCCCGAGCGACCAGCGGAGGAGGGCCAGGACCGCGATCGGGGCCAGCCACCAGGCGGGCAGCCCGGCGGTCGCGACCAGGGCCGTCGCGGCGAGGATCAGGACAACGCCCACAGCCGTTCGCCAGTCGTCACCGACCACGAAGCCCCAGACCGCGAGCGCGGCCCTTCGAGCCATCAACTCGCCGCCGCGGCAAGATCGGGGAGACCGCGCCGCAGGTCCCGCACCATCAGCCAGGCGGCGGCGAGGACGAAGAGGCCGAGGAACGGCAGCGCCGCCTCGCCCTCGGGCCAGGAGGCGCCGGCGCCCTCGGCGCCCCAGAACAGCCCGAAAGCGCTGAGCAGCACCCCGACCGCAAACTTCATCGCGTTCTCGGGCACCCGGGTCAGCGGCGCCCGCGCCACGAAGCCGACCACGACCACCAGCGCCACGGCGAGCGCGGCGGCAACGGCGGCGAGCCCGACGTCATCCTGGTTGGCGCCGAAGGTGAGGACGATGAAGGCGACCTCGAGGCCCTCGAGCAGTACCCCCTTGAAGGAGATCGCGAAGGAGTAGCCGTCGAGCTCACCCGGCGCCACACCCGCGGCGCCGGCAGCGCGCGCCTCGGCGGCGAAGATCGCCAGCTCGTCGTGCAGCGGCTTCAGCCCGGCGGCGCGCAGGATCGCCTTGCGCAGCCACTGCAGGCCGAAGGTCAGCAGCAGGCCGCCGACGACAACGCGCAGCACCCCGATCGGCAGCGAGGTCAGCGCCGGGCCGAGCGCCGCGATCAGCACCGCCAGCGCCGTCATCCCGGCGAGGACGCCCGCCAGGGCCGAGGCCCAGCTACGGGTCGAGCCGACCGCCAGCACGATCGTCAGCGCCTCGACCGCCTCGACCGCGGAGGCAAGGAAGACCGAGACCGCCAGGCTCGCCTCCGTCCCGCTCATCGCCTACGCCAGGGCCTTGGCCTCGCTCCAGGTCAAGAGCCGGCCGCTCTCGGGGTCGATCAGCTTCAGCCGCACCGCCCGCAGCCCGTCGCGGACGGTCAGCACCGGGACGTCGCGGAAGATCTGGTTCTCGTCGTGGGCGCGCTGGAGGTTGTAGTTGGGGACCTTGGCGCTGAGGTGATGGACGTGGTGGAGGCCGATGTTGCCGGTGAAGAACTGCAGCAGCTTCGGCAGCTTCAGGTAGGAGCTGCCGAGCAGGGCGGCGTCGTCGTAGCTCCAGCGCTCCGAGCGCTCCCAGTAGGCGTCCTCGAACTGGTGCTGGACGTAGAACATCCAGACGCCCATCGTGCCGGCGACGATCGCGGTCGGCATCTGCACCAGCAGCCAGGCGCCGGGGCCGACGAACCAGAAGATCGCCCCGATCACGACCGCCAGCGTCAGGTTGGTGAGGATGACGCTGTGCCGCATCCGCGGGCGCTGCTTGGCCGACCAGATCCGCGGGCCGATCATCAGCGACCAGATCGGGCCGATCCCGAACATCACCAGGGGGTTGCGGAAGAGCCGGTACCCGAGCCGCTGCTTCCAGTCGCGCGCGGCGTACTCGGCGACGGTCAGGGTCGGCACATCGCCGGTGCCGCGGCGGTCGAGGTCGCCGGCGGTGCCGTGGTGGACGGCGTGGTTGTGGCGCCAGTTCGCGAACGGCTGGAAGACGAGGAAGGCGGTGAGGCGGCCGAGCCAGAGATTGGCGCGCTTGGTCGGCAGGAACGAGCCGTGGGCGCAGTCGTGGAAGACGATGAAGGTCCGCAGCAGGAAGCCGGCGGTGGGGATGGCGAGGGCCATGGTGATCCAGACCGAGACCCCAAGACCAAGGTACATCGCCACCGTCAGCACCAGGTAGGCGACCACCGAGGTCGCCAGGTCGAAGACGACGTGGCGCAGCGACGAGCGCTCGTGCAGGGCGATCGAGTGGCGCCAGGCTGGTGGCGCGGAGTCGGGGGTCGAGGGGGCCGCGGTTGGGACCGGCGCAGCCTAGCGGTCTCCCCTAAAGCGCAGGTCTTGCGGCCGCGTCAGGCGACCAGATCGTTGTGGGCGAGGATGAACACCTCGCACATCATGTCCGGGTCCTGCTGGTTGCCGCTCATGAACCCGATCACCTCGCGACCGGTGGCCACTTCGACGACCTCTTCGAAGCGATTCCGCATCAGATCCTGGAACTCCATGCGCTGTTCGATCACCGCCGAGCCGCGGCCGCCGGCGAGCAGCGTCTGCTCGACCCGGGTGAAGCCGCCGCGCAGGAGACAGACGACCAGATCGTCCTGGAAGTAGGACTTGACCTGGGTCGGCCCGCGCCCGTAGTACTCCTTGAGCAGGGCGACCAGCCCATCGGAGATCGCGGTGAGCACGTCGCCATGGTGCTGCGTCGATTCGATCTCGGGCGTCATAGCTATTCGCGAGGGGAGACTCGATGGTACTCGGGCGCGCTACGCTGAACCGGTATCGCACGTTGGGTCCTCACCCTCCGCCTCGCGCGCGCACCAACCCGGAGGGACGAGACGGAAGGCCCGCGATGGCGGCCATCGACCCACCCCTGCACGGCGAGGCTCTGCTCCTGGCGGTGACCGAGTCCATGGTCGCCCTGCACGAGCGCTATCACCATCGCGCCCCGGTCAGCGCTCGGACCCAGATGCTCGGCGACGACCTCCTCGCCTGTGTCATGGCCGGGGTCTACACCGACGTCGAGAAGACGATGATCGAGCTGCAGCGCGGCCCGATCGTGCAGGAGACCCGCAGCGCCTTCCAGAACGCGATGCAGCGGAAGTTCATCGACGCGGTCGAGCGCCTCTCCGGTCGCGACGTGCTCGCCTTCATCTCCAACCATCACGTCGGCCCCGACATCGAGATCGAGCTGTTCCTCTTCAACAAACCGGTCTGACTACTGGATACCGCTGCTAGGCTCAGTGCAGGAGGGCACCAGCATCGGGGTTCGGGTTCGTTCGACGGGTCCGTGCAGCGCCGCCTGACTTCCTGGTCGCAGGCAAGCGATTCAAGGAGTCAGCCGTGCCCCGAGCATCCCTTTCCCCGCCCCGGTTCAAGAGCCGCCCTGCCATTCCCATCCCTCTGTTCGAGGTCGACGCCGCGCAGGATGGCGACACCTTCGTCGTCCGCGTCAAGGGGGAGCTCGACCTCTGCCAACGCCCCCTCCTGGAGCGCGCCCTGGCGGCATCCGAGGCGAGCGACGCGCGCTGGGTGCTGCTCGACCTGGATCAACTGACCTTCATCGACGCGGCGGGACTCCACGCACTCCTCCTCGCCGCCCATCGCTCGAGTGGTCACGGCGGACGGCTGCGACTGACCCACGGCAAGGGGGATGTGGCGGAGATGTTCCGCCTCACCGCCCTTGACCTGACCCTTCCTTTCCGTGAGCGCGAATAGCGGTGAACAGCAAGGGGGAGCCGAGCTGACCGAGGCGATCTCGGCGGCGCTGGTCGAACTCTACGCCGAGTTCTACGACCACGATCGGACCACGGCGACCACCTACATCAACGACAACGTCGTCGTCTGCGTCCTCGAGGACATCCTCAGCAGCGGCGAGTCCCGCCAGATCGCCGCGGGAGACGGCGGCGACGTGATCGACGGCCGGGTCGCGTTTCAGGAGGGTGCCGAGGACGAGTTCACGGCGGCGATCGAGCGACTGACCGGGCGCGCGGTCACGGCCTTCCTCAGCGCCAACCAGACGAGTCCCGGGATTGCCTGCGAGCTGTTCTTCCTCGAGGCCGCACCAAGGGTGGTGAGCTAGCCGTGTCGCCGGCGCTCAGAGCCGAAGAGCAGACCGACGAGGCGCTGATGATTCGCGCCCAGGCCGACGACACCGACGCGTTCGCGCAGCTCTACGACCGCCACGCGGAACGTGCCTTCAGGGTCGCCCGAGCCATCTGCCGCGATAGCGGCCGCGCCGAAGACGCCGTTCAGGAGGGATTCCTCTCGATCTGGCGCAACCGGGCGAGCTACCAACTGGGTGTGGGCAGCTTCCAGGCCTGGTCGATGAGGATCATCCGCAACCGGGCGATCGACTCCTTCCGCGCCGCCGCCGTCCGCCCTCCGGCGCAGATCGACAACGGCAACGGCGATCGGCCCCAGGCTGGCGACACCGACTCCCCACAGGACAGGGTGGTCACTCACAGCGAGCGCAAAACATTGCTCGCCTCGGTGCGGGAGCTTCCCAAGGCTCAGGCCGAGGTCATCGTGCTGGCCTTCTATGGAGACCTGAGCCATTCCGAGATCGCGGCGCAGCTCGACCTTCCCACCGGCACCGTCAAGGGACGGATGCGTCTGGGACTGGAGAAGCTGCGCACCGAGATGAATCACGGGGCGGCCTAAACTCGCCCTTCCGTGAGTACCGCGTCGATCTTCTCCGATTTCTGGGGCAACCTCGAAGACCACCATGAGCAGGCGGTATTCCTCGTCCTCGTCGGCTTCCTCGGCGCCTTCGCCTTCATCCGCATGAGCACGCGGATCATCCGCAGCGAAAGCGTCTCCTGGTGGCCCGGGAACATCGAAAGCGAATCCGGGCTGCATCTCCACCACCTCGTCTTCGGGATCGTGACGATGATGGCCGCCGGCACGCTCGGCTTCGTCAGCGACGGCCGCACTCCCTATACCGAGCTCTGCGCCCTCCTCTTCGGGGTCGGCGTCGGCCTGACGATCGACGAGTTCGCCCTCTGGGTCCACCTCGAGGACGTCTACTGGGAGCGCGAGGGGCGCAGCTCGATCGACGCCACCGTGATCGCCGCGGCGCTGATGCTGATGATCGTGCTCGGGGTCAGCCCGGTGGTGATCGACTCGAGCTCGACCGGAGCGCTGATCGTCAGCGTCCTCGGCACCCTCGTCGCCTTCGGCTTCGTCGCGATCTGCTTCGCCAAGGGGCGGATCCTGCACGGCACCACCGGCATCTTCGTCGCCCCGATCGCCCTCTACGGCGCCTGGCGGATCGGCAAGCCGAACTCGGCCTGGGCCCGCTACCGCTACGGCGAGCGGCGGCCGAGGAAGCAGGTCAAGGCCGAGGCGCGCTTCGCCTCCGGGCGCCGCACCGAGCGCTTCAAGGAAGCCTTCCGCGACCTCGTCGGCGGCAAGCCCAGCGAGGGCCTGGCGGCGATCGGCGGCGAGGCCGCCGCCGCGACCCGCGAGGCCGGCGCCGAAGTCCGCGAGCGGGCCGAACGGCTGACCCATTCGGCCGAGCGTCCGAGCCAGGAGAAGGACGAGGGCGACTGATCCGGCGAACTCACCGCCTGGGGGTCGGTCATCGCCGGTGGGCCACTCGACCAGAACGACTTTGGGTCATCGGTGCGATTGCCTCGCCGCCGATCGCCCCCAGCTTCCCGGTCGGCATCTGCGGCGACGGGTAGCCCAGCTCGAAGCCCTGGCCTCCCTGGATGATCGTGCCCGGGCGAGCGTCCAGGGCCTCGATGCCGCGCAGGAACTCGAGCGTCTCCTCGTCCTCGATCCCCTCGGCGATCACGAAGGCGCCGGTCTGGCGGGCGAACGTCGCCATCGCCATCAGCACCGCGCGGGCGTTGGGCTCGGTCGCCGCGGCGGCGACGATCGACTGGTCGAGCTTGACGTACTCGGCGCCGATCTTGCGCAGCATCTCGAGGCCGGCGTTGCCGGTGCCGACGTCGTCGAGCGCCAGCCTGAAGCCCCGCTGGCGCAGGCGGTCGAGGCTCTCGATGACGGGGACGGTGCGGGCGCCGATCCGCTCGGTCACCTCGACCACCACCCGCTCGGGCGCGAGGCCGGCCCGCGCGACGCCATCCTGCAGCCACTCGCTTCCGTCGGAGTCGAGCTCGAGCGTCTTCGGCGTCAGGTTGACGAACAGCAGAGCGTCGTCGGGCAGCTCGTCGGCGGTGGCCAGCGCCCGCGTCGCGCAGAGCTCGTCGAGCTCGTGCACGCAGCCGATCTGTTCGGCGATGTCGAAGGCTTCGGCCGGGCCGGAGAGCCCGTAGGAGGGGTCGGGCCGGGTCAGCGCCTCGATCCCGAGCAGCTCGCCGGAGCCGAAGTCCCAGATCGGCTGGAAGACCGTGGTCAGGCGGCGCTCCTCGACCAGGGCGCGAACCGCCTCGCGCTTGCTCGTCGTCGTCACCGAGACGCGGTCGCGGATCTCCTCGAAGCTGACGAACCCCTTGCCGCCGTGGTCCTTTGCCTCGTACAGCGCCGCGTCGGCCTCGGCCCGCAGCTCCTCGGCCGCGTGTCCCGCCCGCAGCGTCGCCACCCCGATGCTCGCCGCCGCGTCGGCCTCGCTCAGCGTTCGGCTCAGGCGCCGGATCAGGATCTGGGCGCCCTGCTCGTCGGTGCTCGGCATCAGCAGGGCGAACTCGTCGCCGCCGATCCGATAGGAGCGGTCAGCGGCACGGCCGTCGCGCAATACCGCGGCGACCCGCCTCAGCAGCGCATCGCCCTGGGGGTGGCCGTGGCGGTCGTTGATCAGCTTGAAGTGGTCGAGGTCGAGCAGGGCGAGGGTGAGCGGGTCCTGGTTGCGGCTCGCCGCCGCCGTCGCCTGGGCAAGCTCGTCCTCGAAGGCGCGGTGATTGGGGAGGTCGGTGAGGCCGTCGCGGGTGGCGCGCTGCAGGGCGAGGCGGTGGTGCCGCAGCAGCGTGCGGCCGCCGAGCAGGTAGAAGAGGCCGGCGACCGCGAACACCGCCAACGTCAGCACCAGGAGGAGGACGTGGCGCACACCGGTCAGCTGCGCCTCGAAGCTGTCGCTCCGATAGCTCATCTCCAGGGCGTAGCGAACGCCACGGAGGCGCACGGGCACGACGAACTCGAAGTTGGACCCGTTGCGCGCGGGGTCGCCCTCGTGGCCGGCGTAGGACGTGCCCGAGCGCAGCGCCGCGTCGATGCGGGGATCGGAGTCCCTCTTGCCGGTCAGGGTCTCGATGTTCGAGGCGCGGACGATGTTGTCGGGGCCGATCAGGAGAGCCTCGACCGTGCCCGGGCGACGCCCGCTCGCGTCGAGCTGCTCGTCGATCTCCCGCACCGCGATCCGCGGCCGCGCTTCCCTGCGAGCGATGGCTTCGAAGCCCTCGGCGTCCGCCCGCTGGTTACGCACGTAGCTGTCCAGCTGCTGCCGGTACAGACTGTCCGAGATCAGCTCGTACCCCACGGCGCCGACCAGCGCCAGCGCGACGACCAGGGTCAGGAACAGGCGCGGGCCGAAGCCGAGGACACCCACGCGGCGACGCAGGCCATCCGCTCGTCGCGTGAGCCAACCGACCATGACTCCCCATCGACCGCAGGGGACATAACCATAAGTTGCCCTGGGAAGCGCCGATGCTCGCGACCGCCGGCACCGAGACCGGAAGGCCCCCGGCGAACGGCCTTACCGGTGACGAGCCCCAGCCCGCGCACGAGGCGAGCGTAGATCCTCGTGCTCGATCCGATCGGCATCGGATACGGCCCAGCCGACCCGCTCGACCAGCTGGCCCGAGAAATGGTCGGACTCGAGATCGGTCGGCATCACCCGCTCTCGATACACGATCGTGCTCTCCGCCTCCTCTCGGGAATCGGTCACTACGAGTATCTGCGCCATGAAGAGCCTCCTTTGCTCGCTGAGGCAGCCAGTCTCGCCGCCACAGGTAAGCGCCTGGTCAAAACTTGGTAAAGACCGATGCGCTCGCAAGCGCTGAGGTCGAGTCGGGTGAAGATGAGCGAGGGCGAGGCCAACGTCTACGCCGGGCAGTGATCGAGCGAATCGATGAGATGCCAGCGGCGACGATCGGCCTGCAGGCATCCGGAAAGCTCAGCCGCGAGGACTACCGCGAGGGCCTAGCTTCCAGGCAGGCCAGACCCAGCTACAGCAGCGCCAGCTGGTCGCTCGCCCGGACCAGGCCGGAACTCCCTCCGAGCTTCCTCCCGCTCTCCAGCTCGAGGAGCGCCCGCTTGCGCTCGAGGCCGCCGAAGAAGCCAACCAGCGAGCCGTCGGCGCCGATCACCCGGTGACAGGGGACGACGATCGGCACCGGGTTGCGACCGATCGCCGCGCCGACCACGCGCGGCCGCCGGTGGGGCTCGAGGCCGGGCTCGTAGAGGGACTCGTCGAGCCGCCGCGCGATCTCGCCGTAGGTCGTCGTCTCGCCGTGGGGGATCGCGAGCAGCTGCGCCCAGACCGCGCGCTGCAAGGGCGCGCCGCGCAGGTCGAGGTCCAACTCGAAGACCCGCCGCTCAGCGGCGAAATAGCCCTCGAGCTGTGCGACCGCCTCCGACAGCGGCTGCCTCTCCCCCTCCGGAAGTCGCGGCGTGTGCTCAGCGAAGTGGATGTTGGTGATGCCCCGCGGTCCCACAACCACCGTCAACAACCCGATCGGGCTCTCGCAGGTCGTCCAGCCAGAGGAAACACGCATCTCGGTAGCTAAACGGCCAGGGCGGTCGAAACGTGAGATCGGCCCGGTGATCGTCCCCCCGACCGAGGAAGATGTACCGATGCCCCCTCCTCGCCGCCCGAAAAAACAGGCCGAGCGCGTCGACTACGGCTGGGTGATCTCGTTCGGCTGCAAGTCCACCGGCACGCTGCGGCGCCTCAAGGTCGACACTGACCCGGCCTCCGACACCCGCCCGATCGAAGTCCCCTGCCTCTGCGGCGAAGTCCACCGCGTGGTCGTCTCCCCCTACCGGCGCCGGCGCGCCGCCGACGAGCCGTTCGACCTCGAGGTCACCTCGCTCGCCGAGCTGCGCTGAGCGGAAGCGTACGATGGAGGGCAAGCACTCCGACAGGAACGAGGCAGCTTTGTTCAGTGGACTCGAGAGTCCCATGCATCTCCTGGTGGTCCTGATCGTCGCCGTGCTCGTCCTCGGACCGAAGAAGCTGCCGGAGGTCGGGCGCTCGCTTGGCTCCGGCATGCGCCAGTTCAAAGCGTCGCTCGAGGGCGGAGAGCGTGAGCCAACTCCGCCCCCGGATGCCACTGAGGACAAAAAGCCGGGCACTTGAGGAATTGCCTCTGCCTTCCGATGAGCTAGGGACATGCGCAAAAGGTCCCTCGCCATCGCCAGCGCGCTTGCAGCCTGCCTCGGGCTCGCACTAGTCGCCGCGCCCGCGGGCGCGGGCGGCAATCCCAGCTGCGACGGCAAGACCGCGACGATCGTCTCCGACGCGGGCACGATCAAAGGCACCAAGGCCCCCGACGTGATCGTCGCCGGCAGCGGCGACAACACGATCTACGGCGAAGGCGGCAACGACACGATCTGCGCCGGCGACGGCGACGACACCGTCTACGGCGGCCGCGGCAAGGACACGGTCTTTGGCGAAGAAGGCAACGACACGATCCACGGCGAACGGGGCTCGGACGACCTCGACGGCGGCGGCGGCGAAGACAAGGTCTTCGGCGACAGCGGCAACGACGACGTCAGCGGCGGCGCCGGCAACGGCGACCTGGCGGAAGGAGATGCCGGCGACGACACGGTCTCCGGCGGTCCCGGCGATTTCGACGTCGTCGTCGGCGGCGTCGGCAACGACCACATCGACGGCGGCCCCGGCGAACACGACGTCGCCTCCTACAAGGGCACCGCCGGGCCGCTGACGATCAACCTCGCCTCCGGCGCCGTCAGCGGCGCCGAGAACGAGCACCTGGAAGGGATCGAGGACGCCATCGGCGGCTCCGGCAACGACACCCTGATCGGCTCCGCCGCGCCCAACCGCCTCGACGGCGGCCCCGGCAACGACCGCCTTGAGGCGGCCGGCGGCGGCGACGAAGCCTTCGGCGGCCCCGGCAGCGACCAGTGCGAAGGCGGCTTCGCGACCGAAGAATCCTGCGGCCCGACCAAAGGCAGCGAAGGGACCGCGGTCGAGCTCTACCGCAGCATCGACGGCAGCTCGAGCCTGATCGTCACCGGCAACAGCCACACCGACGACGCCACCGTCGCCTTCCAGGGCGGCGCCTACGTGGTCCAGGGGACGGCCGGCGCCAACCCGGTCCTGCTCGGCGACCCGGAATCGAGCGCCTGCGTCCGTGACGCCGCGGCCGACTCCGTCTCCTGCAGCGGCGCGATCTCCTCGATCCTCGCCTCGCTCGGCGGCGGCGACGACAGCTTCGAAGTGCAGCCCAGCGTCCCCGCGAGCGTCTCGGCGACGATCGAAGGCGGACCCGGCAGCGACACCCTGCGAGGCGGGCCGGGCAACGACACCCTCTACGCGGGCGAAGACTCGGTGCCGGACACGCTCGAAGGCGGCGGCGGGGACGACGTCCTCTTCGGACTCAACATCTTCCACCCGCGCAAAGCCAGCGGCGCCGCGACGATGCGCGGCGGCGCCGGCAACGACCTCATGGTCGGCGGCCAGCCCTGCGACGGCGACCTCTTCGACGGCGGCGCCGGCCCCAACGACAGCGCCTCCTTCTCCCGTATCCACAACAGCGGCGTCTTCGTCGAGGCGACGATCGGCGGCGCCGTCCTCGATCCCGACGTCCCCAACTGCGACGCCGGCCAGATCGACCCCAGCACCGAGAAGATTGAGGGCTCGCCGGGCCCCGACATCCTGACCGGAGACAACGGCCCCAACACCCTGCTCGGCCGCGGCGGCAACGACCAGCTCGACGGCAAAGGCGGCAACGACCGCTGCATCGGCGGCGGCGGCCATGACACCGCCACCGCCTGCGAGTTCACCGCCTCGATTCCCTGACGCGGCCGTCGCCCGCGCCGTTTGACAAGCATCCCTTCGGTACCTAATCTTTCGGTACCGAATGTCTGACGGCAAGCAGATCAGCGACCGGATCGAGCCCTACGTCTGGAAGATCGCCGGGGTGGTGATCCTGGGGATGATGATGTCGATCCTCGATACGACGATCGTCAACGTCGCCCTCGACACCCTCGGCCGCGACCTCCACAGCACGATCGCCCAGATCCAGTGGGTGGCGACCGGCTACCTGCTGGCGCTGGCGGCGGTGATCCCGCTGACCGGCTGGTCGGCGCGGCGCTTCGGCGCCAAGCGCGTCTACCTCGGCTCGATCGTCCTCTTCACGGTCGGCTCGGCCCTCTGCGGCCTGGCCGAGTCGAGCACCTCACTGATCCTCTTCCGGGTCCTGCAGGGGCTCGGCGGCGGCATGATCATGCCGGTCTCGCAGATGATCATGGCCGAGGTCGCCGGCCCCAAGCGGATGGGCAGGGTGATGAGCATCGTCGTGATGCCGGCGATGCTGGCGCCGATCCTGGGGCCGGTCGTCGGCGGCCTGATCCTCGAGAACCTGCACTGGTCCTGGATCTTCTTCGTCAACGTCCCGATCGGGATCGTCGCCACGATCCTGGGGATGCGGATGCTGCCGGACTCCGAGCTCGGCGAGGCGGGCAAGCTCGACGTCACCGGGCTGGCCCTGCTGGTGACCGGGATGCCGCTGGTGGTCTACGGACTCTCGGAGATCGGCAGCCGCGGCAGCTTCACCGCGCCGACGGTGATCTGGCCGATCGTCGCCGGGATCGCCCTCCTGGGCGCCTTCGGCCGCCACGCGCTGCGCACGGCGCGGCCGCTGCTCGACGTTCGCCTCTACGCGAACCGGATCTTAGCCGCCGCCTCGCTGACCACCTTCGGCCTCGGCGCGGCGCTGTTCGGGGCGATGATCCTGGTACCGCTCTACTACCAACAGGTGCGTGGCGAGAGCGTGATCGTGACCGGGCTCCTGGTTGGCCCCCAGGGTCTCGGGATGCTGCTGACCGGGCCCTTCACCGCCCGCCTGACCCAGCGCTTCGGCGGCGGCCGCGTCGCCGTCGTCGGCGTCTCGATACTGATCCTCAGCTCGCTGCCGCTGGCCCTGATCGGCGCCGACACCTCGATCCTCTGGCTCTCGGTCGCCCTGCTGGCGCGCGGCGTCGGCATCGGCCTCTCCTTCATCCCCACCACCACCGTCGCCTTCGCGGCGCTGCGGACCGACCAGCTCTCCGACGCGACGCCGCAGATGAACGTCCTGCAGCGGGTCGGCGGGGCGATCGGCACCGCGGTGCTGGCGGTGGTGCTGCAGCGCGCCAGCGAGGGCGCCAATACCCCGGCCGAGCTCGCCGGCGCCTTCGGCACCGCCAACTGGTGGGCGCTCGGGATCGCCGCGCTCTCGCTGATCCCCTGCATCGTGCTGCTGCGGGCCGAGGGCCCGACCCAGACCCCGACCGCCGCCGAGGAGCTCGCCGAGGCGGAGCTGGAGCCGCTCGGTGCCTAGGCTCGCCGCCGCCGCCCCACCCCGGCCGGCCAACGGCCGTGGTCCCTCCCGCGATCAGCGCCTGACCGAGCTCGGCCAGGCCTTCCGCCACGCCTACCGCAGCCTCCGCAGCCTGCGCGGCCGCGACACCCACCTATTGCGGGGCGAGCTCAGCCACGCCCAGTGCGAGCTGCTGGCGGAACTCTGCGAACGGGGCCCGCTCCCGGTCGGCGAGCTCGCCGGCGCCGCCGGCCTCAGCCCCGCCAGCGTCTCCCAGATGCTCGACCACCTCGAGCAGGAAGGCCAGGTCGAACGCCTCCGCTCCCAAGCCGACCGCCGCGTCGTCGTCGCCAAGCTGACCCGCAACGGCCGCCGCCGCATCGAGACCCGCAAGGCCCGCTGGCACGCCCGCTGGGAGCAGGCCCTCGAGGGCGTCGACGCCGAGGAACTGAAGATCGCCAGCGAGGTCTTGGAGCGGATCGGCGCGGTCTTCGAGGAGCCGCTGGGGTAGCCGCGGCTACGGGGAGCTCAGCTCAGGCGGCCGGCTGGAAGGCGCCGCTGCGTGGGGAGGCGCCGGCCGGTGCGGAGCTGGGCTTGCCGTGAGCCGAGCCGCTCGCGTCGTTCGCGTCGACGCGCCTGAGAATGCCGAGGGCGAGCAGGACGATGACCCCGAGCAGCGCCAGCGCGGCGATCAACCGGCGGCGGCGCAGCAGCCGCAGCCGCCGCGTCTCGGCCCATTCCTCATCCCCCGTCTGCCCCGCTCGCTGCTCGTCCATCGCGTTGCAGCCTATGGGCTCCGAAAGGCCATGGCCATCGGCGCCGACGGGCCTACCCGCTGGCCAGCACCATCACGACCGGGACCGACAGTTTGTGGGTGCTGCTCTGCGGGCCCGTGCAGGCCGAGGAGGGCGGCACCGGGGTGGCCTGGATGTCCACGCGCAGCTGCGCCCGACTGCCCAGTGGCAGGACCGAGCGCAGAGCCGCCGGCAACGACAGGCGCAGGTTGCGGACGCTGTGGGCACGCAACGAATACGTGCCGAGGTTGGCGGTGTGGCGCTTGCCGTTGAGGCTGTAGGCGAGCTGGGCGTCGACGTCCAGCTTGGCCGGGACCTGGACGCGGAGCCTGATCCGCACCCCGGGCACCACCTTCCCCGGCAGGCTCTTGCTCGGCCGGTAGGGGGCGGCTTTTACCGAGACGTCGGGGCAGGTCGCCGCGACGCTCGCCGACTCGCCGGCGTCGCCGCAGGCGCCCGTCGCCGCTTCGTTGTTGGCGTCGCCGGAGTAGCTGGCGACCCAGACGTAGCTGCCGGCGGTGGTGGGAGTGAAGGCGGCGGTTTCGTAAACGCCGTTGCCGGAGGCGGTGACGATCTCGGTATGGGCCGGGGCGCTGGCGCAGGTTGAGTCGTTGGGCCCGTAGAGCTTGAAGGTGATCTGGCCGCCGGGGTTGAAGCCGGCGGCCAGCGTCGCCTTGTCCTTCAGCGAGCCACCCAACGTGACGCCGGCCGAGGCGCCGGTCGAGATCGTCGGCTTGGCCTTGGCGACGCTCGCCGACTCGCCGGCGTCGCCGCAGGCGCCCGTCGCCGCTTCGTTGTTGGCGTCGCCGGAGTAGCTGGCGACCCAGACGTAGCTGCCGGCGGTGGTGGGAGTGAAGGCGGCGGTTTC